>Ga0256914_1000141_pt1 | contig 68512 bp, 60 predicted proteins | sample HulkmetaG_FD_191571 | JGI IMG/M metagenome (GOLD analysis project Ga0256914, IMG submission 191571) | Hydrothermal chimney microbial communities from Main Endeavour vent field at the Juan de Fuca Ridge, Pacific Ocean - Hulk | ecosystem: Environmental > Aquatic > Marine > Hydrothermal vents ...
TGCAGATTTATTTACAGTCATTTCCCATACTGTTATGTTTTGAGTCGGTTTTCGTCAACAAACAACCATTTTTGCCCTATATCTTCATTATGGTCAGATTTTAATCTTGGAAATATATTTTGAAACAATACAGAGAAAAACAAGCAGATAAACATCTGTATATCCGTCTTGTAAAAAACACATCGGGTACATTTGTAATAAAGGTCTGCTCCACCGTATTCAGTTTTTTTGTGAGTATCCTGCTGGCAAGATTATTGGGGGCAGAGGGTTATGGTACTTATGCTTATGTTATGGCCATAATAACAATACTGATAATTCCATCCACTCTTGGGTTTCCCCAGCTTCTGGTTCGCGATATGGCATCATACAATGCCCTGCGTCTGTGGGGCAGGATGCATGGGCTTTTAAGATTGGCAAACCGCTCAGTACTGGCAAGTTCTGTCCTTATATCCATACTGGGAGCAATAATCACCGGTTTTATAGCTGAAGATTTTCATGCCCAGATGACAACTACCTTGTGGATAGCCTTTGCAGGGCTGCCTGTAATGGCTCTCACCCAAATAAAACAGACAGCTCTTAATGGGCTTGGCTATATCATAGAAGGACAGCTTTTGGATATGTTTATCCGTTCATTTCTGTTTATTACCCTTGTAGCGGGAACATGTTTTGTTATGGGATGGAAAATCAACACCCCTTTGGCTATGCTAATGCAGATTGTATCTGCTGTTATCACATTATTAACAGGAATCGTTATATTGGATAAACGTCTTCCTGTTGCCGTAAGAAAAACTCCTCCTGCCTATGAAATCAACAGATGGGTAAAAAGCACATATCCTCTTTTGATTATCAGCGCATTGAGCATGATCAATGCAAAAGCCGACATGATAATGCTGGGAGCAATAAAAGGTGCAGAATCTGTTGGCATCTATACCGTAGCCAATAAAGAGGCAAGTCTTATTGTATTCATACTGATGTCTGTCAATGCAGCTCTTGCGCCTGCTGTTTCCGGTTTGTATGCATCCGGAAAGATGGAGTCCCTTCAACGGGTAGTTACAAAAAGCGCCCGGATTGTGCTGGGATTGTCTTTGCCGATTGCTGTCGGTTTGATTGTATTCGGGAAGTGGACACTGCTGATATTTGGCCATGAATTTACCCGTGGAGATACTGCTCTTGCTATATTAAGCCTTGGGCAGTTGATCAATGCAATGGCTGGTTCGGTAGGCATGTTACTTGTTATGACAGGACACGAAAAGGATACTGCGGTTGGTATAGGTATAAGCACTGTACTGAATGTTGGATTAAATACATTGCTGATTCCCGGCTGGGGAATAAAGGGGGCTGCTATGGCTACATCGTCCAGCATGATACTGTGGAATTTTTTATTGGCCGTAAGGGTGTATAAGCGGCTTGGTATTGATCCCACTGCACTTGGCCGGATAGGCAGATGGTGAAGATTATGTCAAATTAAAGCCACAAACCGTTCCTGGACGTATTTGCAATACTCTGTAACTGGTTTATCTTCATAATCCTTTTATGCTCCTTGTTTGAATTTTTCTGTTATTCTGGGCAGAAACTGAAAAAGATCCATGACAATTCCATAATGGGCTATATTAAATATAGGGGCATTGGGGTCCTTGTTTACTGCAATGATAGTTCCAGCATTTTTCATGCCTGCCTGATGCTGAAATGCTCCACTTATACCAAGGGCAATATATATCTTGGGTTTGACTGTTTTGCCTGATGTGCCGACCTGTCTGCTTTTGGGCAGCCATCCTTTGTCTGCCACCGGTCTTGAACATGAAACAGTAGCTCCTATGGCATCAGCAAATTCCTGCACAAGAGCTATGTTTTCAGATTTTCCGATACCTCGACCAACAGATACCAGTATATCTGCAGCAGTGATATCTACATCTTCTGTAATTTCCTCTATATATTCTATGAACTGCCTTCTTTTGAGGTTATCAAAGGCCGGGACAGAAAAATTTTCTATCTTTGCATTCCTGCCTATGTTTCCATCTGCAGAAAACACTCCTGCTCTGACAGTGACAATATACCTGGGGCTTGGTTTCATGATAAGGGAGGCATCGATTTTACCTCCATAAATCTGTCTCTTCAATTTGAGAGATCCATCATCGGATATTTCCACATTTACACAGTCGCTAACACATGGAATAGAAAAACGTGTTGACATGGCAGGGGCAAGGTCCATACCCATAGCAGTATTACCCACGAGAATCAGGGATGGGTTTCTTTGCCCAATGATCTTTTCAAAGGCAGCAAGATATTCATCATAGCTATAATTTGCAAAGGCAGGATCTTCGGCAACCAATATACAGTCGCATGCTGATCTCAGCTTTTCTGACAGGCCGGATGCATTGTCTGTCAACAAGATTGCAGTAACTGAACAGTTGTTTGCAGATGCAAGACTGTCTGCAAGTGCAAGCATTTCAAATGTAATGTCTCTGAATTTACCTTTTCTGTGTTCTGTAACAACAAATATCTCCGGCATTTTATGATATTCCTCCTTTTTTACGGATAATATCTGCAACTGTTTCGCACACAGCATCCAAACTGCCTGTGAGCATTTCTGCCTTACCAGCAGGAGGGAGAGAAAGCTTTCTCAGACTGATACATGATCCTTCAAAACCAATCTGATCTAAAGGTAAATTCAATTCCTCTGCATCTGTTTCCTCTATCCCGATGTTTCTTACTTTTCTGATGCCCATTATCGAGACGTATCTTGGTGTGTTGATTCCTGTTTGAATGGTCAAAAGCGCAGGCAACGACAGCTTTACCTTCTCGAGTGTATTGGATTCAAGCTCCCTGTGAATTATCAGACCTTTTTCCTGTACGTTAATTTTTACGGCAAGTGTTGCATATGACAGATTCATCAGCTCGGCAAGCATAACACCAACCTGACCCCAACCATCATCAAAACTCTGGACGCCTGTTAAAACAAGGTCAAATTCCAGGTCCTTCAAAACCTCATACAGACCCGTGGCAATACCTTGGGCATCCGACCCCTTAAAGGCTTCATCATCAATCAGGATGGCATTGTCTGCTCCCATGGCCAGCCCCCTCCTTAAAATGTCCTCGGCGTCTTCATCCCCTATAGTGATCAGGGTTACTGTCCCGCCATAAGTCTCTTTGAGTCTGACTCCCTCTTCCACTGCATAATTATCCCATTCGTTTATGGTCATAACAAGGTCGTCACGATTGTCAATATCTGTTCCTTCCTTGTTGATGCTAAGATCTGCATCTTTGACTTCGGGAACCTGTTTGACGCAAATAACTATATCCATATGCCGTTCCTCCAGCGATGAGGTCATTAAAGAGCCTTTTTATGCTAACTTGTTGATAAGGCAGAAAAGGGCCGGTTTTGGGTCTTTTGTGTCAGTCTGGCTGCAACCAAATCCATTGAGACCTTTGCAGGATGTTCAGTTTTGTTCAGGTTCAGGGAAGGTAAAGTATTTGATGACGAACAGATAGAATATGGCAGGAACAGAAACAGGGCAAAAAAGAATATTATGCAAAGGTCTTCCATTGATTGCAACAATATAGTTTGATATGTAACATTAACTCTTAATAATATCAAGTTATTATATGTACAGAACAATGCTGTTTTCCGTTTTCATAAAAACAGGTTCCAATATTTGTCTTTTGTTGTGTCTGACATGGGCAGAAACTGAGGAATTTGTTTATGGACAGGGGGTATCCAATCCAAGCGCTATTACAAGAAGTTCATTCAGGTCCATTACCGTTAAGGTCTCTTCAAATCCTGCGGTTTTTCTTGCATCCTCCAGCATAATAAGACAGAGAGGGCAGGCTGTTATCAGGATTTCTGCCCCTGTGTTTGCTGCCTCCCTTATCCGTATCTCGGACATCTTGGTTTCCCCGTCCATATCTTCCTGCCATATTCTGCCGCCGCCGCCTCCACAGCACAGACTGTCAGGACCATGATGTTTCATTTCTACAAGGTCAATACCGGGAATTGCTGAAATAATTTTCCTGGGGGTATCAAAACTTCCGCTGTGACGCCCAAGATAACATGGATCATGATATGTGACCTTTTTTGCAAGTATGTTGTCCAATTTAAGAGTGCCTGAATCTATGAGGTCTTTTAAGATATGTGTATAATGGCATACATTGAAATCGGTCCATTCATCTTTCGGCATAAAAGGCATATATGCAGGATAATCATTTTTAAAGGTATAAAAGCAGTGTGGCGAAGAGGTTACGATCTTTGTAATTCCATAACGCCTGAAAAGAGACAGAGACCTGGACATGTGGTCTTCAAAGAGTCCATCCTCTCCTGTTCTACGTGCTATATCTCCGCAACATGGCTCATTTTTTCCGAGAATGCCAAACGAAACATCTGCATGTTGCAGTATCTTGACAAATGCCCGAGCAATACCTTGAGCCCTGGTATCGTAGGAAGTTGTACAGCCTACGAAATAACAAAGGCAATCACTTTGTTTTAATTTTGTAATATCAGGAACATTCAGGCCCTTGGACCACTGTGCCCGTTTTTTCTTTGTTGCTTCCCATGGGTTATTGTAACGGTAAAGTTTTTCCAGAGACTGAATCAGCGACAGAGGAACATGTTTTCCTTTTTCGATCTCATCACGTCTCATGGTACGGATAAGCTTGAACGGTGACACAAAAACCGGACATGCCTCTGCACATGCTCCACATGTAGTGCAGTACCATAGCAGATTGGTATCCAATCCAGGGTTGCCGGCCCCGAAAAAGGGAATACCATGTTTATGCATGAGTTCTTCTTTTGTACCAGCAATAACTTCTCTTGGCGCAAAAGGTTCTCCTGCCCCGTAAGAAGGGCAGACATCAGTACAACGACCACATCTTGTACATGCATCAATGGAGACAATGTCGTGAAATGTAAACGTGATATCAGAAACATCCTCTGTATCAGGCGGGATTATCTGGACAGGCTGATCTTTCAGATAGATATTGGCTGGTGCAGCCAGCACATGAAAAAGCTTGCAAAAGGGAATTGCAGCAATAAATCCCAGGGCCAGTATTGCATGGAACCACCATAGATAGGGATACAGCCCGGAAACATCATACGAAAGGGAAAACAGCAGGCTGACAAAATAACCGCCAAAAGAGTATTGTCCCCATTCCGGCCTCTGTACAGAAAGCCTCAAGGCCTCCACCATGAATCCTGAAACAACAACAGTAAACAGCCATAACAAAACAATTAGATCTTCAAGACGACTGTCAAGGCGGTTAACAGACTGTACATACCTGCGAATTGCAGCCCATACTAATCCTGCTGTAAGCATCAGGCCTGCTACTTCGAGCAGAAAGGAGTATGCAAGGTAAACCCGTCCACACAGAAAATGAATCACATAATGGTCAAATGCCTCAAGGACTGTGCCTGCAAACAAGGTTGTAAACCCCGTCAGTATCAGAAGATGCATAATACCGGCAGACAGATCCCCCCTTAAGATGCGCCCTGATAAAACTTCCTTGAGGAGCGCCATGAATCTGTTTATGGAAAAGGCAGGACATTGTAGCCCTATGCCCTTTTTCCATATTCTGACATGGGAAACAAGGCCATATATGAAAATGGCTACAGCAATGCCCGCAAGGACGTAAAACAGCCACGAATACTGGATGTGCCAAAAGAATTCACGTTCCGGAATTTCCATGTTAAGACCTGACAGGCAAAGGTAGAATGTTTTTTATAAGATCAGAAAGAATCATTTAATCGGAGTCAACCGGAATAAGGAGAATTATCAATTTTCCACAAACATGGGGCCAGGGTCTGTTGTATGCAACTGCTTCTCAGCACACTGCAGAGAAAATTTGTGCAGGCATGGATATCTCTTTTCAGGTAAGAGGTCTTTCAGACTGTTTCAGGATTTAATCGGAATCCTGAGCCCGATTCAGAAGGCAGTAATGTTTTCTACCACGGAATAAATTTATAGAGCTTGGCAAACATTTCATAGACCTCTATCCAGTTCTGCAGATCACGGGTGTTATTCATGTGTGCGCGTTTATTTACCATTACCCAGCTCATGTGTGCAGCTCCATCCTTACATGTGGAACAATCACGTGTTTCGGAAGTACAGCATCGATGCATGGTTTTGAGGTCAGATGCCCACCGGATAAAGTTGATAAGGGCCTTGGGCTTGGGAGTACGTGTGTCGAGCCGGCAGGTAACAGATGGACATTCCATCCAGCCAAAGGTTCGGCCAAGCATTTTTCCCGTTGTGATTATCTCATGATAGTACTTGCATGAAACAACGGTTTGCGGATAATAATCAAGCATTGCATCCATTTCTGCACGGATATCTGTCAACTCTTCCGGCTGCCACGAAAAACCATCTACCCCCTCATCATTTGAAAGCAACTGCATATGAACTTTCAGGCCAACATCATTGATCTTGCGAATAATACGCTCTGTTTTTCCTATTTGTCTTGGTGTAATTGTATAAAGATAATAGGTATAGGGGTCTCCTTCATAATTTTTGCTGGACACGGCAAAGGTGTCTTTACCTCTCAGAAGCTTCTCATCCTTTTCATCTCCCCATAATGATATCCCTATCATCATGTCAGGAAACCGGTCCCTGGGAACCTTGATCAAACCGTTGGTTGCGCAAAATGACGGTAATCTTTTATAGAATGCTTCCAGTCTGTCAAGACACAGTGTAGGTTCTCCTCCTATGAGAATCGCAAGATTGACGCCCCTTTCCTTTTCTTTTTCTATAAAGGATTCCCATTTGTTTATATCCATTTCTTCTGAAGCGACCTTATGTTCATTGGAAGAGAAAAAAAAGCACCCCTTGCAGCGCAGATTGCAACGGTTTGTTATATCATAAATTGAGCTGCGGATATTGAGTTTGGATATCTTTATGTACCGTTCATACCATTCAGGATCAAGCATGGAACTTACGGTTTTCATGTGAGCAACTCCTCAAGATCTTTAGTGTGAAAAAGCAATTAACAACCCGTTTAAAGACGGGTATTGTGCCCATATATTAAGCTGCAAGTGTTTAATCCCGTGCAGGCGGCAGGATACATCTGTTACACAGATTTTCTCCCTTGGTGTAACCAAGAACCCATACTGCAAGATAGGTGTCTACGTAATCCAGCCATGACTTGAATGTGTCAGGATCTGTAGCGTGGCGGAACAGCCTTGCTGTAACTATGGCACTCCCTGCAGCGTAATGTCTGCAATCTTTGCAGTCCGTATCTGGCACACAGCAGGCAGCATCCCTGTTCCAGGTAAGATCAGTGCGATACTGTCTGAATGAACGACCAAGGCCAATATCGGTTGAAGGGTTCATGCGCGGATACGAGCAACCGTAAAGATCGTGCAATCCTGATGTATGGGTATGGGCAACAGCATTGTAATATGAAAAAAGAACAGTATCAGGGTATTCAGAGAGTAACTTCACCATGGTCTTTCTGACAAGAGAAAGGGACTCGGGGGTATGGCGCAATGACCCATTATAGCCAACAGGGGCAGAAAACATGTTGAAGGTAAGTTTGCAGCCATGGCCTGCAAGTGTATATGCTACTTCATTTGCCTCGTCAATGTTTTCTCTTGTAAAGGTATAGACAAATACAACCCTGTTGTCGTCTGCATAATTTTCTATCTGCTTTTGCAGCATATTCCTTGCCCCGCGCAGTCTGAAACTGGTGTTGTCGTTTCCCCATACAGAGATGTGGATCCTGTACCTTATGGAACCAGGAAGAGGTTTAAGACCGTTGGATGCTATTGCCCCAAGGGGTATTTCCTGAAAACATGCATTGCAGAGTTCAGGTACCAACGAAGGTTCTGCTCCTGCAAGAACGGCAAAGGTGATTCCACGTTGTTTTTCCTTTTGCATAAGGGTATGCCATGCATCGATTTCCCTGTTTTCTATGGCGAACTGTTTGTTTCCTTTATAGTAGTAACATCCCTCGCACTTGATATTGCAGCGGTTAGTCATGTCGTAGGTGGATTCCCGGAGAAAAAAATATCTGCGAACCTTTTCCCACCTGTTTTTGATCCTTGGGTCGGCCAACAGATCCGAAAATTTCCAGATCCCTAGAGATTTGTGACTGTTTGCAGCAGTAGTGTTGTGCGATACTGTTTCCATTGTTTCCGTACTATATTCTGTCATAGATATACTTGGCTATTAAACGGATTGTTGTGAGTTTGGGATAATCATCTTCATCAATGCGTACACCGTATTTATCGCGCAGAACAAGGGCAACAGTAGCAAGGTCCATGCTGTCAATGCCCACTTCGTCAACAAGATCGATATCAGGATCAAATGTTTCAGGGGTTACATCCTCAAGTTTGAGTTCATTTACCATTATCTCAGCTATGTGTAATATGATATCCTCGATAGTTTTTGACGTAGCCATGTTATGTCTCCTTTATTTCTCAAGATCCATTGTACCGCTTAAAATCAGACCGTCCCTGTCAATAATGCGAAAAGAAAATGAAAGTGAACATTGCTCAGGAGCAGTAATAACGATATCAAAACTGTGATCAGGCACAATATTTTTTTTGAACCTGACCCTTGAAAGTCGGAATAGCCTTAAATTCAGCCCGGTTGAATGTTCAATAATTTCATGTACCATGTCAAGTTGGGCAATACCTGGTAATACAGGCATGCCGGGGAAGTGACCTGAAAACCATGGAGAGCTTGCAGGTACCTCAATGGTGGCAACTGTATTTCTGCCTGAGTGACTAATGTTTTTCAGTGTGTACCATCCCATGCAATCATTCCGCTGTCAATGGATCGATAGTTCTGTAAGGGCTGTAAAAAAATACAACCTGTTGATTTTCAGCCGGCAATGTCCTGCCAATCTCGTAACAGCAGTTGGAAAATCCTGATTTCAGCAACGAAACCTCATACATCAAATTTGCAAGCAGCGTATTTTATTATTTTCAAGGTGTCAGGTTGTCGGGACTCATCCGGTTTTAGTATATTAGCACGAGAATGCTCCTTTATCGTATCATGTTTTCCCACAAGGGTCCTGTGAACCCGTGTCTGTACATTCTGGATGTTATCCTGTACATTGTATCTGTTCCTGTCCCTATTACCCAGTTAGTACGTCCGATAGACCTTTCACGTACAAGATCTATAATCTCATCAGTCTCGATAAAGGGAGAATGATAAAATACTGCATCGAGCAGGTTCTGATCCTCTGTTATCTGCCCTTCCCTGAGAGCAATATCATAAAGGGTTGTACCTGGATATATACGCATTCCCACAAAAAAGAAAAAAACAGATCTTTCGAGCTTGTCTACATTGGCCAGGGTCTCTTCCAGGGTCGTCCGGTTTTCTCCGGGGCCACCGAGTAAAAAATAGTGCATTATGTAAAGACCGGCATCCAAAGCAGCTTTGTGGGCCTGAAAGACATGTGTTGTTTCAAATGGTTTGCGGTATGTCTTCAATATCTTGTCGGACAGGGATTCTGTCCCGAATTCCACATGAGTCAGTCCGGCATCTGCCATCTTTTTATAGTAGTCTGCCGGGGCCTTGGTAGGTGCAAAAAATCCGCCCCAGGGAACACTGAGACCTGCATCTTTAAATGCCTTTGCTACCTGAAGGCTGTGGGGATAATCTGAATTAAAGGCTGCATCCGTGATAAAAATAAACCTTGCTCCGGCCTTTTGCAACTCAATTGCCATATCTGCTGCATGCCGAGGTGTCACCTCTCTCAGGATATGCCCCTCTATCCCGGGATATGTGCAGTATATGCATTTAAAACAACAGCCTCTTTTGGTTTGCAGATTCAGTATTCCCCCGTTTTTCAGGTAAAAATCTACATGGAGAGATGCAGGGTCAAAGTTGCGAGAGAAAACATGCGGCCATGGTGCAGGGAGTTTAAATACGGAAGATTTTTTTGTTACAATCCCTTCTATATCTGAAGGGTCCCCTCCCTTTTCAATTGTATCCAACATAAGAGCAAAGCGCTCTCCTTCGCCTATAATGCCATAATCGATATCAAGGTGATTGACAAACTCTTCAGGAAATATGGTAAAGGCGCTTCCTCCAGCAACGATCAGGGCCCTTGAGTTGTTTCTCAGAATATATACAAGGTCTTTGTATGTGGTTGCAAAATTGACAGCATTGGTTATGTCTGTTGTGTCCACATTTCTTAAGGACAGCCCGATGATATCCGGCTCAAAGGTTTTCAGCGTGTCAATAATCAAGTCATAACCGGAGCATATATTCAGATCCAGCAACTGAACCGTATGTTTGTCAGAAATAGCCGCAGAGACATAATCAAGACCTATAGGATAAACATGGTAGGGTTTATCAAGGGTATTTGCCGAAACAAGCAGAATTTTCATAGGTGGTCAACTTCTATCGCAGTAATAAAAGACCCCAATCCTATTACGAGGATGCCTTTGCGATCAAGATCTACTGTTTTCCCTCCGGTAATAATGCCCGGAATCCTGCCATATTCCATAAACTTTGCTGCTATTACTGTTGCTACTGCCGATGCAGATGCAAATTGACCTGTAAATTTTCTGTAATCAATTACAGGTCCTTTAAAACCGGACTGGAATAAAAATGTTTCCAGCTGTTTCATGCCCTTTTTTTTATGTCTTGCGGGTATGCCAACCAGTACTGCCCCGTATCTGTCTGTCATACCATGTGACAAGGTCAACTGTTTTATCATTGAAAGAATAATGTTGGGATTATGCCCTACATTTTCGTAAAAGGCAAGGTCAATGGATACAGCATTACCATGTGATCCAGCGCGGGAAAGGGCATGATGAGTCTTTGTATCCGATACAGAATCGTCGTTTTTGTCAAGACGCATATCTTCCTGTCTTGCCAGAAGAAAGCCTCCGCCTCCGGCCGAAAACAGATCGTCTTTTGTTACAGATCCGTCAAACAGGGGAGACAGGACAGAATGTGCCTCGTCCGCTGCAAGAACCAGAAAGGGAGAATCTGTATTAACAAGCCGGGATGCAAGCAGGGCCTGTTCAAAGGAATAATCTCCGCCAGATGTTGTGATGTTTGGTCCCTGTGCGTTGGTCAGCATGGCGATCTGGCCTGCTGGTGCATTATGAACTGATGAGCTGAAATCGGTAGGACTTGGAAACTGTTCTTTTGTCTCAAACAGGCAGGTCAGGAAATCATACGTTTCTGACATGGCTCCCCATCCTGTACCAAAAAACACGGAAGATGGAGATTTGTCATAACCAAAAGAATCAGAGATCATTATTGCAAGCAGCATAGCAAGCCTGGGCAGGGTCTTGAGACGTCTGACTGCCTTGGAAGACAGGACATCTGTTATGTTTGCTATGGAAGGTATGCCTTTGCAGGTTTTGTTTTTCAGGATATGTTGAAACGTTGCTTCAGTATCCCCCTTGCCTGTAATACATGCCTGGCCTACGATCAAAAACCTGCCCTGTTTTTTTGAATGCAATATTTCTGTTTTATTTCTTTCAGGCCCTATTACAAGAGAGGCATTGTTTCCTCCAAATCCGAAAGAATTGGAAAGAACCGTTGATATATCTGCTCTGGCAGGTTTCAGAACAGGTTGTAATCCAAGAGCAGGATCAGGGGAGATACAGCCTGTATTTGCCGGGATAAATCCGTTGTCAATACAGATTGCAGTGATAACTGCTTCAATTGCCCCTGATGCCCCGAGGGAATGGCCAAAGGCACCCTTTACAGAGGAGGTCAAGGGAGTGTTTTTGGAAAAAAGGGCATTGATAGCCCTGGCTTCGGCCAGATCATTTTCAACGGTTCCGGTACCATGAAGATTTATATAGTCAATTCTGTCTTTGCTGTATCCTGAATCTGACAGGGCAAGTTTCATTGCAGCTACAGCACCCCGGCCCTGGGGATGCGGGGCAACAGGGTGATATGCATCACATGACAGCCCTGCCCCAAGTATCTGCACCTTAGTGCTGCAGGGGGGGGTATCTGTCAGCAGCAACATGGCCGCTCCCTCTGAAACAGACATCCCCCGTCTGTTTATATCCAAAGGCCGGGCCCCTGAAGAATCAACAAGTTGCAAGGAGCTGAATCCGTAGTAGGTAAGTCTGCACAGGGCGTCTGCTCCTCCTGCCAATACCTTTTTTGCCATACCCGCCCGTATCATTTCCATGCCAAGCGTAATTGCCACAGCGCCAGATGAACAGGCAGTGGAAACCGTTATTACCGGACCTGTGCAACCAAAGATATCGGCAAGATACTCTGCAACAGAACCTACAGCATGATAACGGTAAGCATTATGGCTTTGTTCATTGTCTTTCAGCAGCCTTTCTGTTACAGGCATACCTCCGGTACAAACGCCAAGGATTATGGCATCCGGAGGTTCCTTTTCGGTTTGCATGGCCTGTGTAGCTGCTATTCGGGCAAGCTGATGTGTCCGGGGCACATGAGATGGTTGAATGATTTCTCTTACCTGACCAACAGGCAATCTTCTGTTTGAAGGGGTGGGAAACAGGGATAAATGACCGATCCCTGACATGCCATTTTCAAGGGCAATCATGGTCTTTTCTATCCCCTCTCCCAACGGGGATATTAATCCCATTCCCTTGATATAACAGGGTCTGTTACAATAACGTCTGCTTTCAATCATAAATAATTTTCAAGGTCTGTATGTTATCTCTGTTAATATCCATAAATGGTCTTTTAGCACAATCTCGGTGTCAATCTGCTGAATTCCTTGTGGGACGTATGTATGCCTTTGCATAATCCCTTGCCTTGATCTTGTTCTAAAATTCTAATCTATGGATTGGAAACCGGATAGGGCCCGCAATCTGTTTGTGGATGAGCGGCTTTTACAGGCGACAGTTCTTGGAATAAAATGTTTGAACAGGGCCGGTTTGAGTTTGAGGGTTTAAGAACTCTGATCAGACTGTTTTATCTGTTTTGAGGATGAGAACTGTTTCGTTCTGTTGTTATAGACATATTCAGCAAGTGTTCTGAGATTGGCAAAAACCTTTTCTCCCAACTCCTTGCTGTCTATTGTAACTCCATAATCCTTTTCAATGGTCATTACCATTTCAAGAATATCAATAGAATCTATTCCCAGATCTCCTCCTACGAGAGGTTCATCCGGTTTTATGTCATCTATGGTTATATCCGGCATATCCAATATGGTTACCAACATTGTCTTTAGTTCATCAAGCAGTTTTTCCATAAAGACTTTTCCAAAAATTTTTCTGTTAACATTTATGATCTGTTTATAAGTTGGATCCAAGTTGCAAGAGCAACATATAGAAAAATATTATCAGGAATCAAAAACATTGTCATGGCCTGATTCTTTTTATGATCTTTTGCTGATCTGCAACCTGATAAACAGCCAAATACATCAATTTGTTTCCATCCATAAAAGGCCTTTCTGCACAGTCCCGTTGTTGCAGTATTGACTGATCTTGTCCGGAAATTCTCATTTATAGATTGGAAACTTGGCAGTAGCTACGATCTGTGTTTATGGATGAACCCTAATTCAGCATTTATTGTTTACATTGTCAATATACCATAGGCAAATTCCGTGAAATGCAGACAAGGCTCAAACAGGTTTGATACCTTATGGCATGAAATTCAGGGTACATGGTCAGGTTTGCACTTGTCAGTGAACAGGTATTTATCCTATAGTAAGTAATATGAATGAGATAAAACAGGTTTATGAAGGGGGCTGATACCCGTTCATAAAGTAAATCCTGAGATATATCTGTTTATGTCTGAAACCTGGATTGGGTACCTTGAATTATGGCCGGAAATCATATCTCTGACATTACAATTGAGGACCTTATTCCTCACCGTGGCAGGATGAAACTTGTCAACAGGATAATAGAGATTGATGAAAACATGGCCATTACCAGTGCTATTGTCACAGAGCAATGGCCCCTTTTGAGCGGTATGGAGGTTAAGCCCCTGGTTCTTGTTGAACTGGTAGCACAGACAGCAGGTTTGTCTAATGGCCTTGAAAGGGTAAGCCTGTACGGCATAGATGCTGATAAAAGTGGATGGTTGGCAGGGATCAAACAGTGTGAACTGTTGACAGGCAATATTCCATGCGGCACAGAAATTATAACCGTTGCAAAAAACATCTTTGCCTTTGAAAATTACAGACAGGTGTCCGGAACAGCCTACATAAATTCAAGATTGGCAGGAAAATGCATTCTTCAGGTTATAGGAGCAGAGGACACATAATACATTATTCAATGGATAATGACAGGGCCCACAGGGTTACTGTACTGGCAGATCATTTGATTGTTCAGGTTTATAAATAACTGGTGCTTATGAGGGATGATCGGATTACTCCTGTATGTTTTTTAATAGTAACGATGTATTGATTCCGCCAAATGCAAAGTTCTGCACTGCAGCAATTTGTATTTCGGTCTCTGCCGGTTCCATTGTATGGCGTATCATATTGCAGCGTTTGTCTACGTTTTCCAGGTTTAATGTAGGAAATATGATTCCTTCTTTCATCATATAAAGGGTTATTATGGTTTCTATTACTCCACATGCACTCATTGTATGTCCCATATACCCCTTAAGTCCTGTTACAAAAGGTCTTTTTCCGTATACCCTTTCTATAGCCTGGGCCTCAATAATATCTCCCATTTTTGTCCCTGTGGCATGAGCACTTACAAAATCCACATCTTTTGCTGCAAGGTTTGCGTTCTGCAAACATAATGTAATGGTCTTTGTTATTCCGTCGAGATTGGGAAGAATCAAATCCCCTCCGTTGTTGTTGCATGAAAACCCTATCACTTCAGCAAATATATGTGCACCTCTTTTCTTTGCATGTTCGTACTCCTCCAGTAAAACTGCACCGGCTCCTTCTCCAACAACAAGACCGTCTCGTTTTGCATCAAACGGCCGTGGAGTTCTGTGGGGAGTATCGTTAAATTCAGTTGAGCAGGCCAAAAGATTGTCAAAAACAGCAACCGTTGTAGTGTCATATTCATCGGCACCGCCGCAGACCATTGCATCCTGCATACCAAATTTTACGGATTCATAGCCAAATCCGATTGACTGGCTGCTTGTAGTACATGCAGTACAAGACGATATCACACGACCCGTAATTCCGAACATCTTGGTTATATTTACTGCTGTTGTATGTACCATGGATCTGAGGTAGTCAACTGCGCCAATAGAGGCAAGTTTGGTGTCAGAGTTGCCAAAGAATATTTTGTATATATCTCTTTGTACTGTAGGGCTGCCATGTGTTGAGCCAAAGGCTACCCCTAACCTTCCTGAAGATATGAATTCCTGATCCAGACCTGAGGTCTCCAATAGTTCCTTAACCACCTGGCAGCTGTAATATGCCACAGGTCCCATGGTCTTGCGGTAAAGCCGTTTGAAATCATAAGATATAGGATAATCGATGGTACCGAAAACACCGCACTCGATATAATCTGCGAGGAGATCATTTTTTTTCAACTCCTTTACACCTGACCGTCCTTCAGACAGATGCCTGATTATCTCTTGCCTTGTTCGGCCAATCGGTGTAATTGCAGAACATCCTGTTATGACAACTCTACGTTCCATATTTGCCTCAATGCCCTTGGTTAGTTTCATCCATAAAAAGGCCTTTTGTACAATCCCTGTGTCAGTTTGCAAGGTTTCCTGCAGGACATTTGTACATTTCTGCACCCCTTGATTTCCATGATTTTGTCCAGCCTTGTTTATGGATTGGAAACTCACCGGTGCCTGTAATCTGTTTCCGGAAGGGCACTATTTACTGTTTATCCCTCAATGAGAGTTTTTATATAAGGCATCAAAAATTGATCTGTGGGTGAATGCTAACATCCTTTTTTTGCCGCAATGCGATCTACATAATCAACTATATCTCTTATGGTACGAATATCCATTGCCTGCTTTTTTTCATCTCTGGTCAGTTCAACGCCAAGAAATTTTTCTATTTCCCTCAACATTTCAATGGCATCTATGCTGTCAAAGTCATGTTTTTCTCCAAGATTGTCATCAAGACCAGGTTTTTCTATCTCAAACTCATCTCTGAATATTCTTAGTATTTCTGCTTCTATCTTGTCACGGGTCATATATACAGTTACTCCCTTTTTAACCAAGACGGATCTGTAAAAATATATATTGTTCCTTTTCTGTTTGTATTCCTTCAGCAGAATTGCCCACAGAATGATGCGAGACAGGATAAAGCCGTTTTATGCAAATCAGAACCCAGTCCAGATGTTGGATGTTGATGTTACCGGGTACCCCTGTTTGGAATCAGGATGGATTGGGAAACGGTTCTTTTGAACAGCTCTGAAACAAGCTCTGCGGGCCATCCTTTGTTGCAAGTATAGGAAAGGCCGTTTAATAATGCAAACCATAAATTTGCTGTGCCTGGCAATATCTTCAAATTGGAAGATCCGGGGAAAAAAGGTATTATTATTCAGGATGCCCTGTCAACAAGGAAAGGTTCAAAATGATACCACTCAAAAGGACTTTTAAGCACACTCTGTTCCAGTATACTGATGTAATTATGTGCAGATGCCATAATGGCCTTGGATCTGTCTGATCTGGAAGAGGCCTTTACATGGAATGGACCTGAAAGTATAAAATGATATTTTTGTTTGCCGGTAGAAAAGGGGAAAAAGACAAATATGGGTGCCCCTGACAAAAGGGCAAGCAGATGCGGTGTCTTTGGCAGCCTGACCCTGTACCCCATAAAACTGGCATGTATAGTACGTTGGTTCTGCATCCATATTGTGTCCCCGCTAAGGGAAACCACGCCGCCTGACTTGAGAAATCTGATTGCCTCTAAGATATCAAAGGGAGAAGTTCTGTTTCCATCGGTTGCAATAATCTTTATCCCTTTATGGGCCAAGTCCTGTTTTTGTATGTTTTCAATGCCGTCTTTGGCCCGTTTGCCCATGTATAGAAGAAAGGGGAAATCCTTCAAACATGACCTGAAAAGGTGGGCAGCTACCTCCCAATTACCAAAATGGGACATAAGGATAATAGCCCCCTGTTTTTTATGAAGAGATGTTATCAGTTTATCCCATCCTTCCATTGTATAGGAAATATTTCCAATGTTCTGGAGTAAAAATCGGTCCATAAAAACAGATGTGAAATTACAGAACTGTTTCCATACGCACCACATATGGTAGGCAATGTTTCTGTCGGCAAAGACAACCCTGTAAAATCTTATACCAGTCAGCACCCTCGCTGGAAACAACAGATAATAACCGGTAGCAATTAGTCTGGACATCAATACAAATATCCATAGCCCACATTTCTTTGAAATGAAAATCAATATCTTGTAAAATAAAGTCTGTATGTTGTGCATGTTAAAGACAATTGCCTTGTGAAAAGCTGGTTGGGATTTGTATCAGGATGCCAACAATCAGGGAGTATATACTGTAATAACAGTCTGTATTCCTGGGTTAGGTGGTTTTCATCCGTAAATGGCCTTTGTCCACAGAATTGCGAAAAACAAAGACCTGTCTGAGGGGCAAAAAATCGGATGATGTATGGATATCCCAGGCAAATTTACCTTGTCTGATACGACAAATGTATGCAGATATTGTGAAAAAGGGCCGTTTGTGAACAGCAATGATACAGGATTTTGAAGGTTGTACTGTTTCCAAAGGTTATATCAAAAAAATGTACAGGTACAGCAAAAAAAAGCCACAGGTTTTTATACCTGTGGCCTTGATATTATGAGTTTCTGTCTAAGGTTCGGGAGGTTACATCATTCCACCGCCCATTCCGCCCATTCCGCCCATTCCGCCAGGCGGCATACCACCAGCCATGTCTTCTTTCTTTTCCGGTTTTTCTGCTACCATTGCCTCGGTTGTTATGAGCAAGGCAGCAATAGAGGCAGCATTCTGGAGAGCAAAACGTGTAACCTTTGCAGGATCAATAATGCCTGCCTGTATCAGATCTTCATATGTATCCTTTTCAGCATTGTAGCCAACAGATCCTTCAGTTTCCTTGACTTTTTCAACAACAACGGAACCTTCAACGCCGGCATTGTTCGCTATCTGACGTAATGGCTCTTCTATGGCCCTCATTACAATATTTGCTCCTGCCTGTTCTTCCCCTTCAAGTTTAAGGTCTTTTAAGGCAGGCAGGGTTCTTAGAAGGGCGATACCGCCTCCAGGAACAATACCTTCTTCTACAGCAGCCCGGGTTGCATTCAAGGCATCTTCTACCCTGGCCTTTTTCTCCTTCATTTCAACTTCGGTAGCTGCGCCGACATTGATAACCGCAACTCCCCCAACCAGTTTGGCAAGCCTTTCCTGGAGTTTTTCACGATCATAGTCAGATGTTGTTTCTTCAATCTGTGCACGAATCTGTTTTACCCTTCCTTCCAGATCACTACGTTTTCCACCACCGTCTACAATAGTGGTGTTATCTTTATCTATGGTAACTGTCTTGGCAGTTCCGAGGTCGTCCAGTGTGACATTTTCCAGCTTTATGCCAAGGTCTTCGGATATTACCTGTCCACCGGTAAGTATGGCAATATCTTCTAACATTGCCTTCCTTCTGTCTCCGAATCCCGGGGCCTTTACAGCGGCTACCTGCAATGTACCTCTCAGTTTGTTGACAACGAGGGTTGCCAATGCCTCACCTTCTACATCTTCAGCAATAATCAGGAGAGGTTTGCCCATCTTTGCTATCTGTTCCAGAATGGGCAGCAGGTCCTTCATGCTGCTTATTTTCTTTTCATTGAGCAGGATGTAAGGATCACTCATGCTTACTACCATCTTTTCCGGATCTGTTACAAAGTATGGAGAGATGTAGCCCCTGTCAAACTGCATACCTTCGACAACCTCCAGGGTTGTTTCCATGCTTTTTGCTTCTTCTACGGTTATTACACCTTCTTTGCCTACCTTGCTCATGGCCTGTGCAATAACATTACCTATTGTTTCATCATTGTTGGCCGATATGATTCCCACCTGGGCAATTTCTTCTTCGTCTTTTGTGGGTTTGGCTATTTTCTTGATTTCACTGACAGCTGCATCCACGGCCTTTTCAATTCCTCTTTTGATAGCCATGGGATTGATCCCCGCTGCTACAAGTTTGGAACCTTCCCTGTATATTGCCTGGGCAAGAACAGTTGCCGTTGTAGTACCGTCACCGGCTACATCAGAAGTTTTTGAGGCTACCTCCTTAACCATCTGTGCGCCCATGTTTTCAAATTTGTCTTCAAGGTCAATTTCTTTTGCAACCGTAACTCCGTCTTTTGTTATGTTTGGAGCACCGAATGTTTTATCAATGACCACGTTTCTACCCTTGGGTCCCATGGTAACCTTGACTGCATCAGCAAGAGTGTTAACCCCGTTAAGGATTAATTCCCTTGCCTTGACTCCATATTTGATCTCTTTTGCCATTATTTACTTCCTCCTTCATGTTTTTTGCTGTTATTCATCTGTTTCAGGTGACTTCTGTTGATTTTTGACAGTTGGCTAACCCGTTTTATGGAAGAAGTCTGCTATTCTACAATAGCAATTATCTCATCTTCCTTCATGATAAGATGTTCTTCTCCGTCTATCTTGATTTCTGTTCCCGCGTATTTACCGAAAAGGACCTTGTCGTTTTCTTTGACCTCAAGAGGAAGTTTTTTTCCGTCTTCTGTTATTTTTCCATCTCCGACAGCAATAACAGTGCCCTCTACAGGTTTTTCCTTGGCGGTATCAGGAATAATGATTCCTCCCTTTGTTTTTTCTTCTTCTTTTGTCCTTTTGATGATTACCCTGTCATGCAATGGTCTTAATTTCATTTTTGCTTTTCCTCCCAAATTTCTTGATTTCATTGTTTATGTTTCAGATATTTTCATATGTTTTAACTGTTTTCACTCTTGTCTGTCTCTTTTTGTAGAAGCTGATTTTTGTTTGAGAATTTAAGAAAAAAGGTTGCCTGTGGTTTGACCCGGTTCCATCCATGAATAACCTTTTGTTACACTCACGGTGTCAATCTGCGGTATTCCCTGCAGAACGGCTGTACGCTTCTGTGTCCCTGATTCTGTCCAAAAATTGTTATTTATGGATTAAAAACTCACAGGTGTACGATCTCTTTTATGGATGAGCGCTTGGTTTATGCGAAGATCTGTAAAGACATACCCAAATCATATCAGGAAATCAGACTGTGTTTTTTGTGTTCATTACGAGGGACAAGACAGGTCTTTTATGTATAATTGTGACCAAGTATTTTCCTTGCCGGGGCAACCTTGTTGGTGATACAACAGACCCTGACTTTATTATTTTTGAAAAATAAGCATGCTCAGCGAATTGTCAAGGGGGGTATGATAAATTTTGCTGACCGGGCAGTCTGATATCTGCATTTTGCATCTGTCAGGTTTGTGGAAGATAACGACAGGACGGCAAGGGTGCAGATTTACTGCGATGCTTCAATCCATTGCCAAATGCTGGAGATTTGATGAAACTGCCGTTGCGGGCAAGAACAGAAAAGCTGTTAATATCTGCAGAGTGAGGACAACAGGTTTGTCCTCCCTGTAAAAGGCATCCTTTGCCCGGGTTTTGTGCCTGATGTATGCTGTCTTTCAGACAGGCAATCCAGACGCACAGACCGATGCAGCAATCTGTACCTTTTCATGCAAATTTTCAGTTTTTCTGGTATGCTAAAAAAGATGTCTCGTTTATGTATGGATATTAAAAAAGCAAGGTATTGGTGAGAAGGAGAAAGCATTATGGTGAAAGGCAAAATTACCCTTGATTATTTACAGAACAAAAAGGATACGGGTCACAAGATTACCATGATGACAGCATATGATTATTCCTCTGCCAGACTTGTTGATGAGGCCGGTATTGATGTTGTGCTGGTGGGAGACTCTCTTGGGATGGTGGTTCTGGGATATGATTCTACTGTGCCTGTAACTGTGGAGGAGATGCTGCATCATTTAAAGGCTGTCAGCAGGGGGGTAAAGAACAGTTTTATTATTGGAGATATGCCATTCATGTCATATCATGTCACCAGGGAAAAGGCTGTGGAAAATGCTGGTCGGTTTATTAAGGAGGGGAGGTGTGATGCAGTAAAGATAGAGGGCGGAAGCAAAATGGCCCCTGTGGTACGATCTATTGTTGATGCAGGTATTCCTGTGTGCGGTCATATAGGGCTTACGCCCCAAACAGCGACTATGCTGAGTGGATTCAGGGTGCAGGGACAGGATAAGGACAGTGCCAGTGAGCTTTTAACCTTTGCCAGGGATATTGAAGACGCCGGTGCGTTTATGATCGTTATGGAATGCATTCCTGATCTGCTGGCCAAGAGGATTACAAGGGAGATTTCCATACCTGCTATCGGTATTGGTGCAGGGGCTGATTGTGACGGCCAGGTGCTGGTATACCATGATGTCCTTGGGCTGTTTGAACGTTTTACTCCAAAATTTGTCAAGCGGTATGCTGACCTTGCATTAGTGATAAAAGAGGCGCTTGTACAGTACAAAAATGATGTGGAAACATCCTCTTTTCCAGGACCTGAGCACTGTTTTCACATGAAATCTGATGCCATGGATAAGATATGATATCCTTTGTGTGGTGTTGAAGATATTGTTCAATGAAGCTGTTTTGTGGCATTTTGTGTGTATTATGAGCTGTTCCGATAACAAAGGTCTGTTTAAGATGCGTCAAACCAGCAAGTAATGACAGGATATGCAGTGAAGATATATGGTTGATTTGCAGGTGATGTTATGAAATTTTTGATTGTCGGTCCCGGGGCCATGGGCTGTCTTTTTGCGGCATGCTTGAAAAAATCCGGGACAGAAGTTGTTTTGATGGATCATGATGCAGAAAGGGCATGTTTTTTAAACAGCAACGGTATTGAATTAATAGAAAAGGATGATGTGTTCAGTGTTCGGATTCCGGTAGTAACTGAAGTGGCTGAATTCAGGCCAGATGTTGTTCTTGTGTGCGTTAAGGCCAATCAGACAAAATCGGTGTCACGGATCCTTAAAAACAAAAACCGGGTGGGTACAGATTCTTGTATTTTAACACTTCAAAACGGATTGGGCAACATGGAAGCCCTTGAATCTGTTTTTGAAACGAATATTGTTCTTGGTGGCATAACTTCAGAGGGGGCTACATTGAAGAGTCCTGGTTGTGTCTTTCATGCCGGCAGGGGGCAGACGTTTATAGGACCCAAGATGCGTAACAGGTTGTTGGTGAAAGATATTGTTTCTGCCTTCAACAATGCAGGGTTTAATACAACAGCCGTGGATAATATCGTAGGCCTTATGTGGGGCAAGCTTGTTGTCAATGCTGCCATTAATCCGCTGACAGCCATTACTGGTCTTAAAAACGGTATGCTTCTGGATCACGAAGGTACAAGGATTCTTATGGAAAGAGTTGTTTTTGAGGTCATGAAGGTTGTAAATGCCAAAGGGATACATTTGCCCTATTCTGATCCTGTCAGCCATGTACAAAAGATTTGCAGGGCTACAGAAGGCAATCTTTCTTCCATGTTGCAGGATGTCTTGAAACACAGGCGTACTGAAATTGACTATATCAATGGTGCTGTTGCAAGAGAGGCAAAGGCCCTTGGGCTTGATGCTCCTGTAAATCGTGCATTGACCCTGTTTGTAAAAGTTGTGGAGGAAGGTTATCTGACGAAAAATAATGTATTCTGAACAGGACTTGATATAAAGTTTAACATTGTTGTTGCCCATCCGGAAATAAACTGGTAATTCCCCCGAAAAACAGGATTTTCTTGTAAAAAAAGATCAGGAGGAAATCTGCTGACTGATTCATGTAATTCAAAACCGGCAACGCCAGAGGACTCTCCCGGAAAAAAACCGGCTTTGTAGGTGTGCTCTGCCCAAGGGTCATTCTCTAAGCCGGTTTCCCCGGGATAGAGTACAGAACCTGATTGTAAATTTGATGTCCGCTGGTAGCCTTTATGGAAAACAGAACGCAAGGTCCAAAAAGATCGCTTTACGAAAGGTTATTTCCTGCCATGGCCTGCCAATCAACACAAGATTTCCCTGCCTGAAAACCCATAAAAAGCATGGCACAGCTGTGACACACCTAAATATATTGTGTTATTTGCTTTGTTGGTTCACAATGGCTCCTTCTCTGCACCCTTTACACGAAAAAGCAAGGTCTTATCACTTTTTTCTTGACACAGCCAAAGGGTTTGTTTATAGGTCTCATACACGATGGTGTGCAAGATTATGATAGCTCCTGTTGCATGCCCGCCAGCCAAGGTTTTTCCCATATTTTTACAGTAAGAATAATAGGTTTAGGATGAATCTCAAAGATTTTTTGCAGGAAAAACGATCCAGGATTCTGAAACAGTGGCGCGAGGCAGTTATAGAGACTTACCCTTCTGAAACACAGAATTTTCTGAGAAAAGAGAAGGATCAGTTTGCTAATCCCGTTGGCCTTATTATAGGAAGTGAGATAGAAAGGCTGTATGACTTTATTGTTGATGGAACAGGAGAGGATCAGATACCATTATCGATTGATAAAATAATAAGGGTCAGGGCCGTTCAGGATTTTATCCCTTCAGATGCGGTAAAATTTTTACTTAATCTTAAAGGTATTATAAGAACACAGTGTAAAAAGACTGGTAATATGTCTTGGCCTGCAGAGTATGCCGATGAGGTTTTTGACAGGATTGACAGGATTGTTTTACTGGCCTTTGATACATATATGGAATGCAGGGAGAAAATAAACGATCTTCGTGTCTCTGAAATTAAAAACGAGGTAGGCAGGGTATTGGAGAAGGCGCGCCTGGTACAAAGAGGGCCTGTGCAGAAACAGCCTCTTTAATTAATTTAATAAAGTATATTAAAGTATATTCAAGGAAACAGGGGGAGAACAGTTTTTGTGTCTATGCCGGTTTCACGGATATTTTTTGTTGTGCCTTAAAAAAGTATTTTTTCCATGTTTCTAAATTACTGAACAGAATAGTGAGGTATTTGCCCATGAATTTTCTTGTGAGCATTGCAGTTTCCTTTGTGGCATTCATCATTGTGGTTTTAATTCCGTGGATAGGAATAGGGGTATTTGGTATGCATACCTTTTTTGGTATTGTTGTACCTTATGCAGCAATGGCCACATTTTTCTTAGGTGTTATATTGAGGGTTATTGGCTGGGCACGTTCTCCTGTTCCCTTCAGGATACCGACCACAGCGGGGCAGGAAGAGTCTTTCCCCTGGATTAAGACAAATCCTGTAGATAATCCCAAAGATACCAAAGGTGTAATAGCAAGGATGTTGCTGGAGATATTATGTTTCAGGTCTTTATTCAGGAATGTCAGACTTGAATACAGAGATGCTGATGACGGGACGAGAATAACCTTTGAGTGGGAGAAATGGCTTTGGATAGCTGCTATTGTCTTTCATTATTCTTTTCTTGTTATCTTCTTACGCCATTTCAGATTTTTTACTGAACCTATCCCCGGATTTGTCCATGTTCTGGAAAAACTGGATGGTTTTATGCAGATGGGTGTTGTCCCTGTTGTGGGTTTTGGTGTGCCGGGAGTGTACATTACGGACATGCTGCTAATGGCAGCGCTAACCTATCTTTTTGTAAGAAGGATTTATATTTCGCAGGTACGGTATGTATCCCTTCCTCAGGATTACTTCCCCCTGTTTTTGATACTTGGATTGGGGACAACCGGAATATTGATGAGATACTTTATCAGAGTAGATATTACCTCAGTCAAAGAACTGGTTCTTGGTCTCTTTAAATTTAGTCCGTCTGTACCGGACGGGATTGGTGTCATCTTTTTTATACATCTGTTTATTCTGTGTGTTTTGATTTCGTATATTCCCTTCAGTAAATTGATACATATGGGAGGGATTTTCTTAAGTCCTACGAGAAATCTTGCTAATAACAGCCGTAAGTTCAGACATGTAAACCCGTGGGATTATCCCGTGAAGGTTCATACCTATGAAGAGTATGAAGATGAGTTCAGGGATGTGTTAATAGAGGCAGGTATTCCTGTTGAAAAGCAGCCTGATGAAAAGGCTGGAGAGTCAGAGTAATCAAGTAACACAGATTGTTATTGCTATTTTAAGGAGTAATCATGGCAGATACCCCAAAACCTGAAGAATTAACTAAAATTGATCATACTGCTCCGCTTAAAGGGTGGATGGATACCCCGGTTGAATTGAAGCCGGGCATATACTGTCACGCTGCATCTCCCGATGATCTTAGGGCGGTAGATACGCCTAATGTTCACGAGTGGAGACCCGGAGATGAAGACTGGAATCTCCCTGACAACTGGAAAAATATTGTTGAAGATGGTTTTAAACTTAGGTTGGACAGGTTCAGGTCTTTCAAACTTTTTATGGATATATGTGTAAGATGTGGCGCGTGTGCAGACAAATGCCATTTCTTTATTGGATCTGGTGATCCCAAGAATATGCCGGTGTTGAGGGCAGAACTGTTTCGTTCAGTCTACCGGAAAAAATTTACGACAGGCGGCAAGCTTTTAGGACGTCTTGCAGGCGCCAGGGATTTAACCGAAGATGTTCTGAAAGAATGGTGGTACTATCTGTATCAATGCACTGAATGCCGCCGTTGCTCCCTGTTTTGTCCATACGGTATTGATACTGCTGAAATAACAATTATAGGCAGGGAACTGACTAATGACCTGGGTCTGAATACAGGCTGGATTGCCGGCCCGGTTGCGAACTGTTATCTCAAATCGAATCATATTGGTCTTCTTCCGCATGTTATTAAGGATAATATTGAGTTTTTTGTAGATGATATAGAAGATGTTACCGGAATCAGGATGGAGCCTGACTTTAACAGAAAAGGGGCCGAGATCCTTTTTGTTACGCCGTCTGGTGATTATTTTGCTGATCCTGGAACCTATACCTGTATGGGCTATCTGATGCTTTTCCATTATTTAAAGGCTCAGGGACTGGATATTACATGGAGTACCTATGCTGCAGAGGGGGGAAATTTCGGTTTTTTTACTTCTCATGAGATGGCAAAGAGACTGAATGCCAAGATATATGCAGAGGCCAAAAGACTTGGCGTCAAGTGGATACTTGGAGGGGAATGCGGACATATGTGGAGAGTTATCCATCAATATATGGATACCTTTAACGGGCCGGCAGATTTTCTTGAAGAACCTGTTTCTCCTATAACGGGTACCAGATTTGAAAATGCAAAAAGTACAAAAATGGTTCACATAGTGGAGTTTACTGCTGATCTTATCAAACACAATAAATTAAAGCTGGATCCGAGCAGAAATGATGGCCTGATACTTACCTATCATGATTCATGCAATCCTGCGAGAGGCATGGGTTTTCTTGAAGAGCCGAGATATGTAATCAAGAATGTTTGTAATAATTTTTATGAGATGCCGTCAAATACCATCAGAGAGCAGACTTTTTGCTGTGGTAGCGGTGCAGGTCTTAATGCAGGGGAAAACATGGAATTACGCATGCGGGGAGGCCTTCCCAGGGCAAATGCGGTCAGGTATGTTCATGAGAAATATGGTGTTAACATGATGGCTTGCATTTGTGCCATTGACCGGGCAGCACTTCCCACTTTGATGCAATACTGGGTTCCTGAAGTGGATATTACAGGCGTCCATGAGCTGGTAGCTAATGCGCTGGTTTTTAAAGGGGAAAAGAAGAGAACAACAAACCTGCGTGGAGAACCCTTGCCGGGTATGGAGGATGAATAGGATGTATGATGGAGGCAAGATTATCACCGGTCTGATTATTGGCCTTGGACTGTTATTCTCACCTTTTATATATAATGCAGGGAAAACAGCCAAGCCCCCTGAGCCTGTTCTTACAAAAAAGGCTAAACAGGCAAAGGAATGTGTGGCTCCAAAGACCTTTATGAAGGAATGGCATATGCAGCTTCTTGATAAATGGAGAAGTGAGGTCGTCAGAGATAACAAGAGATATTACAGGCCGAGAGATTTAGCCAGTAAAATGACCCTTGATCAGGATATCATGGATCAGTGGAGATATTTTGTCAGTACGGGCAAGAGACATTATATCCCGGCCGATGATAAGATTTACAAAAAGAGTCTTGAAGAGACTTGCTTTGACTGTCATTCGAACAAATCGAAATTTTGTGATGAGTGTCATAATTATATGGGGGTAAAACCTTATTGCTGGGATTGTCATATTGTACCTAAGGAGCCTAAGGAGAAAGAATAATGGCTATTGATAGAAGAGAGTTTTTAAAAATAGCAGGCGCTTCCGCTGTGTTAGCTCTTGGAGGGAAGGAGGTTGTTGATATTCTTGTTCCAGGTGAAGTGGAAGCCTCTATGAAAGAGCTCCCCATAGGTCAGGGAAAGAGATGGGCTATGGTGGTGGATACTACTAAGATGGATAGCAATCTGATCAATAAATGTCGGGAAGTTTGCCATCATATCCATAACGTGCCTGATCTTGATTCTCCTAAGGAAGAGATAAAGTGGATATGGGAGGATGATTACGAGCATACCTTTCCTGATCAGGAAAATGAGTATGTTGCAGAGAAGATAGAAAAAGGAGTTTTCCCTTTACTGTGCAATCAGTGTACAAATCCTCCCTGTTGCAGGGTATGCCCCACACAGGCTACCTGGCAGAGAGAGGATGGGATAGTATTAATTGATGAGCATCGTTGTATTGGATGCAGGTTTTGCATGGCGGCATGTCCTTATGGGTCAAGGAGTTTTAACTGGGGAGATCCCCGCCGGGTAATGACAGATGATCGGCTTAAGAAATTAAATCCTGATTTTCCAACTAATGCTGATTATCCAACAAGAACAAAGGGTGTGGTGGAAAAATGTACCTTTTGTGAAGAAAGGCTGGCAGAAGGAAAAATTCCTGCCTGTGTTGAAGCTGCCGACAAGATCAGGAAGGGAGCACTTGTGTTTGGCGATCTTGCTGATCCTCAATCAGAGGTCAGAAAAGTGTTAAGGGAACGCTATTCTATTCGACGCAAACCAGAGTTAGGCACAGGTCCTAACATATTTTATACCATATGAGGTAGTTATGCTTGAAGCTGCTTTTAAAGGGACAAAGAAATATTGGAGCTGGTTAATTTTTTTGCTTGCAATAATAGGAGTTGCCTTTGCCTGTTATATTTACCAGTTTCAAGAAGGTCTGAGAATAACAGGTATGAGCAGGGATGTTTCCTGGGGATTTTATATCGCCCAGTTTACGTATCTTGTCGGAGTTGCTGCTTCTGGAGTAATGGTTGCCCTGCCATACTATATTCATGATTACAAGGCCTTTGGTCGTATTACCGTGCTTGGTGAATTTCTTGCGATTGCTGCTGTTGTCATGTGTCTTCTTTTTATCTTTGTTGATCTTGGTAACCCTGTCAGGATAATGAATGTTATCATGTATCCCACGCCTCATTCTATCCTTTTCTGGGACATGATTGTTCTGAATGTATATCTGATTCTTAATGTACTTGTCGGGTGGAATGTGCTTAGTGCTGAGAGTAAGGGAGTTCACTATGCCAAGTGGGTAAAGGTTCTTGCTTATGTATCTATACCATGGGCATTCAGCATTCATACAGTAACGGCATTTTTGTATGCTGGTCTGCCCGGAAGACATTTCTGGCTCTCTGCTATTATGGCTGCACGTTTTCTGTCTTCGGCCTTTTGTTCGGGTCCGGCCCTGCTCATTCTTATATGTCTGATTGTAAGAAAGGTGAGCAAATTTGACCCCGGCAAGGAGCAGATACGTACTCTTGCTGGTATAGTTGCATATGCAATGCTGATAAATGTTTTCTTCTATCTCCTTGAGGTTTTTACGGTATTTTATTCTCAGATACCGGAAGGCATGCACCCGTATATTTATCTTTTTAAGGGTCTTGAAGGTCACGGGATAATGGTCCCATGGATGTGGACAGCTACCTTTTTTGCTGTCTTGTCGTTAATTCTTCTTGTTGTTCCTGCTACAAGGAGGAACGAAGAGACCTTGGTGGTTGCCTGTGTTTCAGTGATAATTGCGACATGGATTGATAAAGGCTTGTCTCTTTTAATCGGTGGTTTTACGCCGAATCCGTTTAACAGGGTAACCGAGTATTGGCCGACAAAGCCTGAATTTATGATTGCTTTGGGAGTGTATGCTGTAGGGGCCTTGATTTTGACTGTACTTTTTAAGATTGCAATAGCAGTTAAGGAGGAGGTAAGGGGCTGATATATTTATCTCCTTATTTTGTGAACATCTTGGTGTTTGTCTGCGTCAGAGATGACAGACATGTCAATATGTGAGACAGGTTGTGTGTTGTCTCTCTATGTCAGGGGGACAGACAATGTCGACAGAGGTGGTTGGATGTCTCTGTGCAATATCTTGTGTTCTTTGATCCTGCAAAAGGATTTTTACGGGTTAAAAACTTCTACTGTGCCTGGGACTGGTTTGTAGATAGGCATTGGTTAGTCTGTGATTAGATATTAAAATTTATTTAGGAGGCTTGTATTATGGGTTATGAAGTAGTAGTAGACCACGATAAATGTATAGGATGTGGTGAGTGTGTAGATGTATGTCCTGCTGATGTATATGAGATGCAAGACGAAAAATCCGTACCTGTAAACATGGAAGAATGTCTTGGTTGCGAGAGTTGTATAGAGGTATGTGAACAGGAGGCAATTACTGTTACAGAGATCTAAACGGTTCTGAAAAACAACAATCAGTTTTAAAAAAAGCCAGTTTTATATAAAACTGGCTTTTTTTTTGATGCATCTCTGTTCTGCCTGCAAAATGAAAACTTCCCCAAAACAACACAGATCTGTTGGAGTTGCAGGTAATATCTTGATATATTGCCGATCTTGGAAAACATTGAATTCAGTCCTTTGAAAGGTTTTGTTCTATCTGGCATGCAGTCAGGTAATGCGTCAGGATCATTCCTTGATTTTTTGTCTGATGTACGTGCATCTGCCTTATGTGCCGCAAACAACGCCCCGGAGGCTTGATCTTGTAAAGATATCATTTCTGAAAACAAGAATTCACTGCAGGGTAGTGGGTATGAATACCCAACAGGTGGAACCGTAAATCCCTCTGCGTACAGAATTGACTTGTGCATGGGTTCTGATTAGGAGGTGATATAATGACAATTATGTGCAAGGGTCCTGATAACTGGCGAAAATATCAGAGAAAAATTCAGAGAAGGGAAAAAATTAAAACATTGATTGGCAAGCTGCCTTTGTTATTTATCTGCTCGGGCGCTGTTTTGTTTATAGTGATGTTTGTGTTACATGTTGATAAGCACAGATTTGTACGCCTCAGCAGGGTCAGATGTCCATCCCGTCACAATGTTGTTAAAGCCACGCATCCAACAGCAGATATACTTGAAACAAACAGACTGTGGCCCCTTATTTCATCTCGATTTGTTAAATATCATGCTGCCAAAAGTTCGTTTTCCATAACCGAGAATAACAGTAAAATCATCATTCAGACGACTATTGTTCCAAAACTCCAAAACTATATTTATCGTCTGCTGGAACATTCTAAAACAGAAGAGGCTGCAGTCGTTATATTAAATCCAACGGATGGCAGTGTTATGGCTATGGCAAGTTACAGTAAAGACGGCCATGCCAAAACAAATTTATGTCTTGATGTACTATTTCCTGCTGCCAGCCTTTTTAAAATAGTTTCAGCCTCTGCTGCTATTGAAAAGGCCAGATTTACTCCTGACAGGATGCTCACCTTTTTGGGTCGTTCGCACACCCTATACAAGAATCAGTTAACAAACAAAGTAAACAAATACTCTACCAGGATATCATTTCGCAAGGCCTTTGCAAAATCAGTAAACCCGATATTCGGCAAATTAGGGGTGTATACTCTTAAACGAAAAACTGTTGCAGATTATGCCCGCAGGTTCTTTTTTGACAGATCCATAGCTTTTGATTTGCCTCTTGTTACCAGCGTTATTAAAATCCCTGAAGATCCGTATGGCCTGGCTGAGATTACCTCCGGATTTAATCGGTCTACGCGAATTTCTCCGCTTCATGCAGCACTTTTTGCATGTGCCGTAATCAACCGTGGAAAGGTGATGAGACCTTGGGTCATAAAGAGTATTCTCCATGGATCAACTCCTATATACCAGGCCCGGCCAGGTGTTATGGGAACTCCCATTGCTTCCAGAACTGCCCATTATCTGGAATGCATGATGGCAGATACGGTACATTACGGTACGTGCAGAAAATCTTTTTGGCGGATTTTAAGAAAAAAATCATTCAGGAAGTGGCGTATTGGTGCCAAAACCGGCACGATTAACGATTATTCAGACAGGTATAAGTATGATTGGATTACTGCATATGCAGTAACGGGTAGACCGTTAAAAGGAATATGTCTGTCAGTTCTGGAAGTTCATGGAAAGATAATGGGGACACGGTCCAGAGAAATAGCAAAGGCTCTTATTAAGTATGTAGTTACTTCCAATTTGCAGATCAGTTCCTAAGCATTGTAAGGTTTTTGGCTTGCAAAGGTGGATTATATTCTGTTTCTTTGTTTGTCTGTATTGCCCCGTTGCGAGACAAGGGATACACCTGTTTCTATACTTAACCGTAAAGCAGTGAGCATATTGCCACTGCAGCCGCAATTCCTGCGGCATCAGCTGTCAAGGCAGCTATCAGGGTATGACGGATACGTTTTACCTGGATTGCCCCAAAATATACAGCAATTACGTAAAAGGTGGTTTCTGTTGAACCCTGAAGAGTTGATACAAGGTATCCTGTGTAACTGTCTGGACCAATGGCAGGGTTGTTTATAATGGATGCCAGTATTCCATAGGCGCCAGAACCGGACAGGGGCCTAAGCAGGGCCATTGGCAGAGCCTCTGCAGGCAGACCAAATTTTTGTGTATATGGTCCAAGCGTTTTTACCATGATATCCATGGCCCCGCTTGCACGAAACATGTTAACTGCCATAAGGATTGCTACAAGGAAAGGGATAATTTTTACCGCTACTTGAAATCCCTCTTTTGCCCCTTCTACAAACACTTCATAGATGCGTACGCCTTTTAAGACCCCAAAGATCAGAAAAAACAGCACAAGACATGGTATAACCCATGGGGAAATGGTTTTTCCGAAAATAATAGCAAGTGGAATCAGGGCAAACAGACAACATATGGCAATGATATTGATCCATGCTGGAAAAGAGATGGGCTCAGGATATCCGTTTTTTGCAGTATTGTCATACTGGATAGGTTTTTGTTTGCCTTTTTTTGCAGTTCCCTTGTTTTTGCTGAAAAATTTGGCCAATAATTTTGCTGTTAATATGGCTACAACAGTAGAACATATAGTGGCAAACAATGTGGTAGGCAGAATGCCTGCAGGATTGGATGAACCCGCAGCCGCCCTTAATGCAATTACACCGGTCGGAAGAATAGTGACGCTGGATGTGTTTATGGCAAGAAACAGGGCCATGGAATCAGTAGCTGTTCCAGGGCAGGGATTAAGTTCGTCAAGTTCCTGCATTGCCTTTATTCCAAAGGGAGTAGCAGCATTTCCAAGGCCCATGATATTGGCGGCCATGTTGAGGATCATGCTGCCCATTGCCGGATGATTCTCAGGAAGATCAGGAAAAAGCCTTATCATCAATGGTCGTATGAGGCTGGCTAATATGTTTAACAGTCCCCCTTCCTCTGCAATTTTCATCAAACCAAGGAATAATGCCATTACGCCGATAAGGCCGATGGCCAGTTCAACCGAGCTGGAGGCAGATTCAATGATTGCCTTGGACAGGATTGCCATAGGCGGGGTTGAATCATGTGCCGGTATCCATGCAAACTGGTGCCAGCATGCAGTGATAAATGATATCAGTACAATTACAAAAAAGACGAGATTCATTTTTGATTCTCAACAGACATAAACTGAAGTTGCTGTATTCAATCAATGCCTGTTTTCGTTATGATATGGCCCTGTTTTCAGCCCTCGGGCGTTTTGAGACAGATATTTTTCTCTGGACAGAAAACCAGGTAATTACAGAGAGGTGTTCCGGAAATATGTTTTTGTGGTTCGGATATGAACATATGTTTTGTTCATTTTTAAAGCGGGAAAATTTTACCAGGGTTCAGGATGCTTTGGGGATCCAGCAATTTTTTTATTTCATACATCCATTTGAGACTTGGGCCGTGTTCATTGATCATGAACCTTTTTTTCCCTATGCCGACACCATGTTCTCCTGTAGCAGTTCCCCCTTTGGCAAGAGCCATTTCCACGATTCTTTCGTTTATCCTGCCAATGGTCGCCCATTCTGTGGCGTCATCTGTTTTCCCCATTAATACAAGATGAAGGTTTCCGCTGCCAGCATGTCCGAATATGTAAAAGGGAATGTCAGTAACAGATGATTCCTGTTCTGCAAATGATATCAGTTCAGGGAAAGAGGAGATGGGCACTGCTGCATCAAGCACGATATGTGTTCTGTCTGGATGATTTTGCCTTATCTTTTCTCCCAGTTTATGACGTGCCTTTAAGAGTGCGTTCCTGTCCTTGCCTTCTATTCCAGGGATAAAACCGTTTGCACCTGTGCTTTTTGATATTTCTCTGACCGTATCTATTTCCTGTTCCAGTTGAGTGTCTGCAACACCATAAAATTCAATGAACAGGGATGGGGACTCGTTTATTTCTATAGCGCCATCTTTGTTTATCAAACGGACGCAGTTGCTGTCCATCAGTTCAAGAGCCACAGGTTCAAGTCCGGATCTGACAATTTCAAATACCGCCTCTGCTGCTATCTTTACAGAGGGAAAACTGACAATGGCTGCCACAGATTTTTCAGGAAGCCCCCGTAATCTGACGGTAGCTTCCACTATTAATCCGAGGGTTCCCTCTGATCCTACAAAAAGATCAAGGAGGCCATATCCTGAAGATGTTTTAATAGAACGGCTACCTGTAGTTATCTGTTCACCATTGGCAAGAACAATTTTCATCTGTAATATGTTTTGTCTTGCAGAACCATAGCGAACACTTCTTATGCCTCCTGCATTATTGGCAATCATTCCACCAATTGTTGCCTGTGCTCCCGGATCCGGCGCAAAAAACAATCCTGTATGTTTGAGCCTTGCATTCAGATTCTGATATATAAGTCCGGGTTCAACATCAGCCTGGAAATCTTTTTCCCTTATTTGCAGTATCTTGTTCATATATGTAAAATCAAGAACCAGTCCTTTAAATACAGGGACAGGATTTCCTTCGAGGCTGGAGCCGCTTCCCCATGCCGTGACCGGTATGTTTTCCTGATGTGCAAATGCAAGGACATCAGAAACCTCCTGTGCATTAATGGGCCATAAGACTGCATCTGGACGGCATGGAGGATGGTGGGACTGGTCCTTTGAATGGAGATCAAGATTTGATTGACCAGATGAAACCCTGTCAGGGGAAAGTATTTTTTTCAGGAACTGAATATGTTTTTTTGTCGGAGATTTGAAATCCATTTAGGGCCTTATGCCGTATATATATACTATGAACGAAAGGTAAAACCTGAGATCTGATCGTGTGCAGGAATTCTTGTTGTTAAGATATTGAGTTGTTGACAGGCATTAGAGTAAAATATTCTTCGAATATTGCAACAAGATTTTCAAGGTTTTTTATTTGGGTGATCTGTTTTCGAAAACGTGAGCTGAAGGGCAATCCTTTTGTGTAGCGAATCAAAAGCCCTCTCATAATCCTTGCGGCTTTTTGTTCTCCTGTTTCAGAAGAAAGGAGACGAAAATGTTCTGTGACAAGATCCTTGAGATTGTCAAGTGATGGTTTGAGGGGAGGGTATCCTTTGTTGATATCATTTATTTGACGAAATATCCACGGATTGCCTACTGCAGCTCGACCTATCATTACAGCATCGCATCCGGTCAGGTCTTTCATCCTGAAGGCATCGTGCGGATTGTTAATATCTCCATTGCCAATAACAGGGATTGAAACAGCCTGTTTGACCTTTTTTATGATTGTCCAGTCGGCTGAGCCTGAAAACTTCTGTTCAACGTATCTTGGATGTATGATGATTGCGTCGGCACCTGCGTCCTGTGCAGTACGGGCCACTTTTTCTGCTACATGCATCTTGACAGACAAACCTGCTCTTATCTTGACAGTAATGGGCACGGTACATTTTTTGCGGACAGCGAGTATGATTTTGGATATTTTTTTTATATCTGACAGTAAGGCGCCTCCTGCCCCTGTTTTTATGACCTTTTTTGCAGGACAACCCATGTTGATATCAATGATATCTGCAGAGATGTTTTCTGCTATATGCGCTGCATCTCCCATTACCTCCGGATCAGAACCAAATATCTGAACTGAGAGCAGACCCTCATCTTCATGGTGCGCTAAATATCTGAGAGTCCTTTTCTGACCCAGGACCAAACCCATGGCACTGATCATTTCGGTTGTTACCAGACCTGCACCCATTTTTTTAGCAATACGTCGAAAGGGCAGGTTTGTAATCCCAGCCATTGGGGCCATGAATGCCCATGTATAAAATTCTAAGGATTGGATCTTTAACATATGGGGATATCAAAAAACAGGTTGTTTGAATATGTCAGTATCTTTTACAAAGGCAAATCCCGATAAACGATAGGCAATGTGAGGGTTACATGTTATCCCTGTTAAGGTATCGGCTTTCTAAGCCTTATCATGTGGTTTGTCATTGTCAGGTTCATTCAGGTCAAAATCAAAAGATTCAAGATCAAAAGACAGTTCATCATCTTTTTGATCATTGTCCTCAAAGTTTATGACCAGGTCAGGTTCCTCCGGTGACAGGGAAAAATCCTGCTCATCAAGTTCTTCCCTTTCAGAAATCTCGGCTTGAGGTGTATTGTCAAGTTCTATTATATCATTGAATGCCTCTTCCATAGCCTCAACCGATTTGAATTCCCTTTTTTCTGGCTCTGTTTGCAGGTTTTCTCCTAACAGATCATTTGAGAAATCAATCTCGTTTTTTGTCTGTTCATCTCCAAAGCCTGTTAATGCGCCTAACAGATGGGGGGGGTCAGGTTTATAGGCAGGAAGATTCAATTTTTCTCTTTCTTTGCTCATATCTTTCTGGCATTTGGGGCACACATCTTCGTAATCAAAGGTAATATAATTGCATTTTTGACATTTCATTTGCAGACCTCTTGTTACTGATATATAATAAATGTTATTTGGGAGTATCTATCTTTTGATCAATATTTACCGTGAAAAAATATAGAACCATGCTGCAAGTCAAATTTTGTGCTTGGCAGGCAGGTATATCGGCTCAATAACAGGGAGATAACAGCGAATGTACCACCGGGGCAGGAGGATTTTTCTTCCGCTCTGTGCCTTTGTGGACTGGTCTTTTCAATGACTTGTCTGCGGGGGACACTTGTCCCTTTTGCATTCTCGACTTCGTCGAGCTGCGGTTTTCCCCACTGACAAGTCACGAAGACACGGTGATCTACCGGCAGTCGCGTCAGAAAAACCCTCCTGCCTCTATTTATTGAGCTATTACTTTCAGTTTCAGACAAGGGATGTTAAAAGGCTCATGCTTTCTGGTTTATGCCTGAGAGAAGAAATTAAAAACAGTCCCTGATTTTATTTCTGGCAAGTTCATCGCAGCGTTCATTCTCAGGTTGTCCCTGGTGTCCTTTTATCCATTTCCATTCTATATGGTGATACTGATCCATTTGTAAAAGTATTTCCCAAAGGTCCCTGTTTAGGACCGGTTTTTTTTGGGAAGTCATCCAGTTGTGTTTAATCCATCTTTTTATCCATTGTGTCATGCCTTTTATGACATAACTGGAATCTGTAACGACCAATACCTTGCAGGGCCGGTTAAGCTGTCTTAATGCCTGAATGACAGCCATCATTTCCATCCGGTTATTGGTAGTTTCTTTTTCGCAGCCGGATATCTCCTTGGTTGTTTTTCCATATTTCAGGATAGCACCATATCCTCCAGGGCCTGGATTGCCGGAACATGCTCCGTCAGTAAAAATTGTAACTGTATTCTTGTCAGTTGTTGCCATGTCTTTTTTCGTTTTTAAAAGATTTGTTTGCATGTGTCCTGGTCATGGATTCCGGTCAGTTTTTGTCTGTCATCAGGGTGGTATGAATAGTATGATAATGACATATCCGGTCTGATGCTGTCAGGATTATAAATTTTTCTCTTTTATGAATTGCATGCAAATATCTGACCAATGCTTGTGTTGCAATAATATTATCCTGCAATTTGACAAGTTGTTTATAGTTTGCCATAGCTGATCTATGGTTCAAAATTTATAACAGAAGCACTGCAGCTCCTCAAGGAAAAAGGTTTTATTATGATTTCCTCGGATGTTTATCCAGAATCAGATGAAATAGAATGCCTTTACAAGATCAGTAATGCCATTGATACGACATTTGATCTTAAAAAATCTCTTTATATGGTTCTGTCTCTTATTGCAGATTGTCTGGGTATGAAGCGTGGATCCATCTCTATTTTGAATTACCATACAGGAGAGATTCACATTGAGGTTGCACACGGTATTACAGCCATTGAGAAATCCAGGGGCAGATACAAATTGGGTGAAGGGATTACCGGCCTTGTAATCAAGACAGGCCGTTCGATTGCAGTGCCAAAGATAGGAAATGAACCCCTTTTTTTGAACAGGACAGGGGCACGAAAGGAGATTGATAAATCCAATATCTCTTTTATTTGTGTGCCGATAAAAGATGGGAATAATGTAATAGGGGCGCTGAGTGTGGATCATATCTTTGATGAATCTTCGCCTTTGGAAAAGAAGGAGAGGATGTTGTCCATTATCAGTGGGCTTATTGCGCAAAAAGTTGTTTTGCTTCAAAAGATCAACAGAAATAAGGAACGGTTAGAAGAAGAAAACCTTCGTTTGAAAAAAGAGCTTAACAAAAAATATCGGTTCAATAACATTATTGCTAACAGCCGTAAGATGCAGGAGGTCTTTTATCTGATAACACAGGTGTCGGCCAGTGATGCAAATGTCCTTCTGCTTGGGGAGAGTGGAACAGGAAAAGAGCTTGTGGCAAATGCCATCCATTATAACAGCTTGCGTTCACACAGGCCACTTGTCAAGGTTAACTGTGCTGCCTTGCCTGTAAATCTGGTAGAGGCAGAGTTGTTTGGATATGAACAGGGGGCTTTTACCGGCGCCATCCGTCAAAAACGGGGTAAATTTGAACTTGCACATAGGGGAACTGTTTTTCTGGATGAAATTGATTCTCTTGCTATTGACAGTCAGGGGAAACTTTTAAGGGTATTACAGGAAAAAGAACTGGAAAGACTTGGGGGAACAAAGGTCGTTAAGGTCAACATTCGTCTGATTGCTGCGGCGAGCAGGGATCTTGCCATGCTTGTAGAAGAAAACAGGTTTCGCAAGGATCTGTTTTATCGGCTTAATGTTTACCCAATATATCTGCCTCCATTAAGAGAAAGGGAGGCAGATATACTCCTGCTTGCCGATTATTTTCTCAAAAAATATGCAGATAAGTATGGCAAGGATATCAAGAGAATATCAACTCCGGCTATTGATGCCATGGTAAGCTATGGCTGGCCGGGAAATGTCAGAGAGCTTGAAAACTGTATGGAACGGGCGGTGCTTCTCTGTGATGACAAAGTTATTCACAGTTATCATCTGCCTTTTACCCTGCAGACAGCTGAAGAAACAGGAACACAACAGAAAAAATCATTAAAAAAGGCGGTAGAGACCTTTGAAAAGGAACTGATTGTTGATGCGCTTAAGCACAGCAAAGGAAATATGAGGCGGGCAGCAAAGGCCCTGGATACTACGGAAAGGATATTTGGCTATAAGGTCAAAAAATATAATATTAATCCCAAACTGTATTTATAGAGATGTTTCTTCCAGATGATTACATAGATGCCAGAAGACTGTTTCAGCAAGGCGTCTGAAATTTTTGTCCAGGGGAGGGTCTCCTCTGAAATATTCTTTATAGTACAGATTGTTTTGTTCTCCAGGAAAGAGATGTATTCCATTCCACATGTCTTTTGCCTTTTTCAGGGCAATGTCTGTTTTGCCATTTTTCTTTGATATTTCCTGATAATATGCCCACGATGAACGGGGGAAAAAATGTATGGGCATTACAAGACCTTCCCAGTATATTTCAATAAGAATTTTAAGGATGGCCTCTGCATCGTCAACCGGGTTGAATTTGCTGCACAATATGTTCCTATGAGAGTTGGATTTCAAGCCTATCAGTATGCTGGTCAAAGGATACGAATCCTGCCTGACGGTATTTAGTATAAGGTGATGTATCCATGTGCTAATACGATCTTCGGGCCTTATCCCTGCATATCTGTATACCATGGAATGTTCTTTATAAAGGTTCGGCAGCCTTCCTGTTATTGAAAAGTCTCCGATTTTAAGGTCGATATCAAGCGGATCAAGCGGAGCTGAACAGAGTTCATTGATTTTTGCAATAAAGCTGTCCATGCCTGTACATAGATTGTTAAATATATATTTTCCTGCATTGCCATGGGGTAACAGTCCCATGGCCCGTATAAAAGAAAAGATATCTTGAAAATTATGACCTTTGAGCCGGTACCCGAGGATACGCTGTCTGATTTGATACTCTTCTAATCTGTTCAACTCTATTGGCTCAGTCTTGTCAATGAGTTCTGTTTTATCTTCGAGGAATATCCCAAGACGTTTTTCAGACAAGAACCTTACGGGATTACGGAAAAAAAGACATAAGGTGTCTATGTCCAGTTGTTTCCATTTGTGATCAGGCACAGAGACAGGATTTGGTATAAGTGGCCTTGTATCTTTTTTTTGTCCAAAAGACATCCGTGCGATTTTACAGTTTTCCCTGGAATAGCTGAACAGAGCTTTGTCCTTCATGAAATATTCAGGATTAAATGCCTGGAGATGGTGTGTGGTAACAAGACCTTGTTTGACACCATACGTATCCATGTTTCTGTTTATATAGTCAATCAGTTCTGTGACAAGCACTGATGGCGGAATGGTACTGTTATCCTGTATGTCCTGTCCTATGTAGCTGATATAGAGAATTTCCCTTGCAGAGAGGAGGGTTTCAAGAAAGAGATATCTGTCATCCTTGCGCCTTGATCTGTCCCCGGGTTTGGGTGCTTTGGCTATAAGATCAAATTCAAGATTCTGTGATTCACGCGGATATGCCTCATCATCCATGCCAACAAGACATATCATTTTAAAGGGGATGCTTCGCATTGGCAGCATGGAGCAGAATGTAATGCCTCTGCTGATAAAACCTGCATCCCAGCCATCCCGTTCAATCATACGCATAATATTCAAACTGACTACATTTATATCAACAGGTTCATCAAATTCTGCCACGGAAGCTGTTTCCGACAGATTGTTCAGGGCGTTTCCAATTATCCTTATATATCTTTCTGTCTGTGCATTAACCTCAAACAGGTCATCTGTCATCGTACCCAATGCAGTTGCCCATTCAGTAACTGACCGTTGTTTTTTAAAGGAATGAATATGGCTGAAAAGCCTTTCCGTAAATTCAATAAAGCGACCGAGAATTGCAGAGTCACTTCCCTCTATATTATCGTAGGGCATGATGCCTTTAAATATATGTTCTTCTCTTCCCGGCAGTGCATAACCAAGGAGCATACGGTCCAATCCTGCTTGCCATGTGTTTTCTTTATATGCAGGCAGACCCATGTCCGAGCGACCTGCACTGTTCATCCCCCACCTGATACCGCTTTTTTTTACCCATCTGTAGATTGTCTCAAGATCGGAGCGGTTAAGGGCAAATTTATGCAGTACAGCATCTGCCTCCAGTATCTCAAGTACTTCAGGTGCACTGAGACGGCTTGTTCCGAGGTCCAGTATTCTGAAAAACGTCTTGACTGTTTCATTGGCATTTCGGATAGTTCTGTCTGTGATGCTAAAGGGTATGTATACACTGTCATCACTGTTACCGCCAAAAACAGCCTCTATAAACGGGACATATTTTTCTATGTCAGGAGACATTACCAGTATATCTTTTGGTTCTATATCAGGATTGTTTTCAAGCACATTGAGTAGCTGGTCACGCAATACTTCCATTTCTCTCATGGGACTGTGGCATGAGTGTATCTGTATGGATATATCATTGTTGGGGTTTGTCTGTTGTTCCCCTGTATCAGAAATGCCTTCACGCAGATTAAGGATATCTGACTGAATACGGGATAGAAGCGTTTTGCCAGAACAGTCTTTAAAATCTGTATGTTCTTCACATGGAAATTCATTGATCATGTCAAAAAAATCGCGTCCCAGCCTGCCCATGGATGCAAGAAGACTGTTGCCTGGATCAATATAATTGTTTATTGAAGCAGGTTTTTCATTGTCAGATATGTCTTGGCTTTTATGCCGGCCATGAAGACTGTTTGGCTGTGTCCATGCTGACTGGTTATCAATAATATCTCCCCAGTACTCCCTGCATGGATTCATAAGAAAAAGATTTACCTCCATTACGGCAGCTATTGCTGCAAGCAGTTCCATATGAAATCGTGGAAGTGCCGATATCCCAAATACCGATATACGCGGAGGTAACATTCTTTTTCCATTTTGGAGAAAGAATTGCGGCTGACTGTCAGATCTGTTTTGAGGGAGTTTTTCGTGCTGTCTCAGTGCACGGATAAAATCTTTTGCAAAGGATGCCCTGTGCCTTTCATCTGTGTTTTGCACAAGGGCCCTGAACAGAACTGCCTGCCAGGATGTGTCCTCGCCTCTTTCCCATGCAAAGATCATGTTTGGCCTGAAAATGAGATACTGATCAAATGTGTCTGCTATCCTGGATGCAATCTGGTATAGTTTAAGACCGGTTATATCCTGACCGAGATAGTTTCTTATGTCATGGAATTCTGGTTTCTTAATGTATTGTGGCAATATACGGATGAGTCTCCATGTCATTACCATGGGATCGAAGAGAGATCCGGCCAATTTGTCACCTGAAGGGTTGATGAAAAATTTGTCAATAAATGCATTGGGAAACAGAAATTCGGAATTGGCGCATATTCCATTATATTTGGCAATCTGCATGGATATCCAATGAGCCATTCCTCTGCTTTGTACAACGAAAAATTCTTTATCAAGGGGGCCTGCGGGAGAGGCGCGAAGCAGTTTTGACAAATTTTTGACAAGAGTTTCAAGATGATTGCTGACAAAAAGTTTTAAACCTGGCAAAATAACAGAACCTCATATATTGCAAAAATCACAGGGATACGTTAAAATCCTTGTCTGAACTGAACGGCCTTGTGTTGTTCAGATGTCAGTTCAATAAACCGGACAATAAAACCATCAGGTTCTGTGCCCAATCTAAACGGTTTTTGAAACAGGGTCGTACAGACCTGCCTCTTCGAACCCCTTTGCCCTTATAAGGCAGCTGTCGCACATACCGCATGGAGCACCATCTGGCATTGGATCATAACAACTTATGGTAAGGCCGTAATCAACACCTAATTCATATCCCTTCCGTATGATTTCTGCTTTTGTCATCTGTATCAATGGTGTTCTTATTTTGATCCTGATCTTTTCCTCAGTGCCGGCCTTGGTGGCAAGATTGGCCATATCTTCAAATGCCTGTATGTATTTTGCCCGGCAGTCAGGATATCCGCTGAAATCAATAGCATTTACACCTATAAATATATTCGATGCCCCTCTTGTTTCTGCTACAGCAAGGGCAAAAGACAAAAAAATGGTGTTGCGGGCAGGAACATAGGTGACAGGTATGCCTTTGCTTATCTCCTTGTTACTGCGTCCCTTTGGGACAGGGATTTGATCGGTGAGAGCAGAGCCGCCTATTGTCCTTAGATCAATGTCAAGGACAAGATGTTCCTTTGCTCCAAAGGCTGATGCTATATTTTTGGCAGAGTCAATCTCTATGGTGTTTTTCTGTCCGTAGCGGAAGCTCAGGGCATAGAGATTGTATCCCTGTGATCTGGCAATTGCCATGGTGGTGGTTGAATCTATTCCGCCACTTAAAAGGACAACTGCATTTTTGTCTCTTTCTGATTTATCCATTTACACCCCTCTTGCATTCGGGCCCCAGATAATCTTGTGGAGCTGAATATTCAACCTGACTTCAAGTTGGTCATTCAGTATCCATTTTGCAAGGATATCAGGTTGCATTGTACCGGAAACAGGTGAAAAAAAGACCGTGTTTCTTGCTGTCAGATCCTTTGTCTTAACAATCGTTTTTGCGTATTCATAGTCTTCTCTGTTTCCTATTACAAACTTGACCTCGTCTTTTTTTTCGAGACGCCCTATATTGGAAAGATCATTTTTATGTTCTTCGCCGCTTGACGGACATTTTATGTCCATTATTTTTATGCAGTCTCTGTTGACTGTACTGATATCCTGGGAACCGTTTGTTTCAAGCAGAACAGTATATCTGTCTGCAATAAGAATATCTATCAACTGCGGTGTTGCCTTTTGTATTAATGGTTCGCCGCCCGTAATTTCTACAAGCCTGCAATTGTATGTACCGATTCTGTTGCGAATATCGGTGAGATTCATGTCAATGCCTTCGTAAAAGGCATACCTTGTATCACAGTAGGTGCATCTCAGATTGCAGCCTGTCAGTCTTACAAAGATACAGGGACTTCCTGCATAGGATGATTCTCCCTGGATACTGTAAAATATTTCGTTCACTGTTGCCTGGCGATCGGTTTTTTTGTCTGGCATTTGTATCGGGCCCGAGAGACTGTTTTTATAGTACCGGAATGGGATATGTACAGCAGTCTTGCTGTCAGAACCTGACATAAAGTCTCGGATCTCTTTTTAGATTTCCCGAAAGAATATGCAGGTTATCCTGTATGTTACTCGGAAAGGATTTTATATGACAGCCCTTTGTACAAACCCGGAAACGCGGTTTACATGGAGGGCTTTCATACTGATGAGCCTGTATTACTGCCCACAGCGTTTCATTGATCGTTGTGGCTGGTAAAATAAGTCCGGCAATGATGGTTGGTCTGAAAAGCCCTATCCTGTTATATGTTTGCCATATTATTATAATTGGTAGTGGAAAAACTGCAAGGACGTTTGTTTGATCGGATCCTTTTATGATGTGCGTTTGGTATATGAAGTTGCCGGGCAAGGATTGACGGTGGAACGATAGAAGGTTCTGCCGCAATATATCAAGGTATAAAGGGAGGCTGAAATTATTGCATCAATATATCTGTGCAGGAAAAGATAACGGTCGGATTCAGGCCGGCAGGTAAACGGGGGCTGATCCGCGAGACTTTCCCCCTGTGGGTAATGGTGTCAATTGTCTTTGAGAGGCTATGTGTTTTGCAGGCAGGAACGGTAGCGTCTGTCCGGCCAAAGGTTTATCGGGTACAGGTTTTGGTGCAATGTATGGAACGTGCAGATTTTTAAGGACAATATGGGTTGATGGGGTGTTCCGACTGTCTGACATTGTTATGGATCAGGTGACCTTGCGGGGCCGGCCAGTATTCCTGGAAGAGATGAAGCAATACGATTTTTCTATCACAGACAACCGTTTCCCATGAAAACAGGTATTGCCTGTATATGTAAGGTATTACCTGACATAGTGCCCTTTGAAACATGGGCAAAATGGATCTTGAATATATTGACATCTGGTTTCCATGACCTGACCGAAAGTCATCTGTTAACGTCGTACCCGCTATTTTATTGACTGATAGTCAATAAATGCCTGTAAGGGACAATACAACAAATACAGGAGAGATATATGGTTGAACACTATGTGAATTCCGGGAGTTATTTTGTTGACAGTATGAAAGATGTTGTGCTTAAGGCATGTCTTGGCACCTGTGTAGGTGTAACTTTGTGTGATAAAGATGCCGGAGTGGGCGGTTTGTTGCACATTTTACTGCCTGAACCGACAGGTTCGGATATGAGTTGTCCTGCCGAGACCTATGCCTTTACAGGGATGCCTAATTTTATTGATGCCATGTGTAAAAAAGGGGCATCAAAGGAAAACATGACTGCCTGTATTGCTGGTGGAGCATTGGTAGGGCCTGTTTCAGAGATGGACCTGTCCCTCGATATTGGAGGACGTTCAACAGAGATTGTCCTTTCTGTGTTGAGGCAGGAGCAAATACCTGTTTCCAAAATGGAGGCAGGGGGGTTTTTTTCCTGCAAGTTGAGTCTGCCTCTGAATACCCTTGAGCCTGTTATAGATCCCATAGTTGATATGGATATGGCTTTGGAGACAGAGCCTGAACGACCGTCATTTCTGGACATACAGATGACCATTCAAAAGGTGCGTCCCATTCCGCAGATTGTTCTCAAGATTCTGAGAATGGTCCGGGTAGATAACTATGATATTCAAGACGTGGCCAGGGAAATTCGGCAGGACCAGATCATAACTGCCAAGGTGTTGCAGTTGTGTAACTCTCCGATAATGGGTCTTAAGGTTATGGTGAGTTCTATAGATAGAGCGCTTGTCATTCTTGGAGAAAAAAAGCTGTTGCAACTGATTCTGTCTGCAACTGTGGAAACCATGTTCCCTGAGGTTATATATGGTTATTCTCTGTGCAGGGGTGGACTGTACCAGCATGCCCTTGGCACTGCCATTGTTGCTATGGAACTGTCATCTCTTGCAGGAAATGTGAATCCCGATATTGCCTATACAGCGGGACTTTTGCATGATATTGGCAAGATTCCTCTGGATCAGTATGTATCGCTGGTTGCACCCTATTTTTATCGTTCTGTTAATGATGGTGCCAGGGAAATTATTGAGGTGGAAAAGGAAACCTTTGGAATTTCTCATGCTGAGACAGGAGGCATATTGGCCAAAAAATGGTCTTTGCCTGCAGAGTTGATCGATGTTATCAAATATCATCATCGTCCTGAGGATACAGGCAGAAACAGAGAGCTTGTTACGATTGTGTATTTTGCTGACCTGATTATGTCCAGGTTTCAGGTAGGGCATGAGTTGGACAGACTTAATACGGATATGTTTGCACAACGATTGGATATCCTTGGATTCAAGCCAAATCAATTTTATGATATGGTATCGCGCATACCCCCATCTGTATTTTCTATGGCAGATAGTATTTGAGCAAGGCCAAGCAATTCTGCCGCTGCTAAAAAGGCCATTGATGGATGAACATAACTGTTGGCAAGGAGGCTTGTTTTTGTGCATACAGAAGATTACAGGAAAATTTATCAGTTTGTGCTGGCACGGCGTGTTGAAACAGGAGGGTTCAGTGCCTTCCCTACAGTTGCACCAAGTGTCCAGGATACCTATTATGCTCTGCGAATATTGGAATCTCTCCTTGGTCTGGACCAGGATGAACTCAGTTCTGTTATCAATGACGCTCATCTTAAATCATACCTTCAACATATTGATAAAAACCGTAACGTGTCTTGTAAAACCATCTTTCAGTATCTTTATTCCTGTTCTGTTTTATGTATGAGTGCAGATGAAAAATGGTCAGGACGGGTTATTGAAGACAGACTGATGAAGGCCAATACCCTTGTGGACATCTATTACTGCGTGCGGATTCTCAGAGAAATCTGCAACTCTTCTGTCAATGTCTTTGAAAAACAGATGCAATTTTTTGCAAAAAACTGGGCAAATGCAGAGCAATTATCCATGCTTCTATATATAACTGAGGGTTCTTGCAGGATATTATCAAGATCAAAGAAAGATATGATTGCCTGGCTTCAGATGTGTCAGGCGCCGGATGGCGGTTTTGGAGGTATGCCGGGAACAACATCGTTTATTGAAAAAGGTTATGCATGTTTGAGGGGATTGTCTCTGTTAAAGGCTACGGCATTAAGGCCTGACAAGGCAAAATCATTCATCATGAGCTGCAAAACTGCAGATGGCGGTTTTGCAAGAAAGAATGGGGGTGCCCCTTTTCTGGATGCTACCTGGCATGCTGTGGCATCTCTTGCTCTTCTGGAATCATCATGCAGGATTTAATGACCGGTTACAAAAACCTGTTGTCCTTAAAAGCTGATTTGGAGACAGGTCCAGACCGGTTTGCGGATATTGAATATGGTAACTTTAAACAATCTGAATTCAGTCTCAGAATTTAAAATTGTAAGTGATTTCACCCCGTGCGGTGATCAGCCTGAAGCTATCAGGGCACTTACGGAAGGGATACGTAAGGGGCTTAAACATCAGGTGCTTATAGGCGTTACCGGCTCAGGCAAGACCTATACTATGGCAAAGGTCATTGAAACCACCAAAAAGCCTGCTCTTGTTATTGCTCCCAACAAGACACTTGCCGCCCAGCTGTATGATGAGCTGAAGAATCTTTTTGTCCATAATGCAGTGGAATATTTTGTCAGTTACTATGATTACTATCAGCCCGAGGCCTATATTCCACAGTCAGACACCTATATCCAAAAGGATTCTGCCATCAATGACAATATAGACAAGATGCGCCATGCAGCTACCAGGTCCCTTCTTGACCGTGACGATGTTATAATTGTTGCAAGTGTTTCGTGCATATACGGCCTGGGGGCTCCGGAGGTGTATCAAAATATGCTTCTGTATGTGGAAAAGGGGGCGTCCCTGTCACGGGAGGATGCGGTCAGAAGGCTGGTGGATATTCATTATGAGCGTGGAGACATGGATTTTTACAGGGGGCGTTTCCGTGTGCGTGGAGATGTTCTTGATATATATCCTGTTTATGAAGAAGATATGGCAGTAAGGATAAGCTTTTTCGGCGATGAGGTGGAAGATATACATGTTATTGATCCTTTAACAGGCAAAGGCATTAAATCCATTAACCGGATTACGATATATCCTGCCACGCATTATGTGACGGACAAAACCGTCAGGGAACGAGCCATATGCAGCATCAGAGAGGAGCTGAAGGAAGTTGTGGAATCTTTTCGTAAACAGAACAGGCTTCTTGAAGCTCAACGTATAGAAGAGCGCACCATGTTTGATATAGAAATGATGGCGGAGATTGGTTACTGTCACGGTATTGAAAATTATTCAAGACACCTTACCGGCAGGATGCCAGGTGAGCCTCCACCCACACTTCTGGATTATTTTCCGAGGGATTTTCTGACCATTATTGATGAAAGTCATATAACAGTTCCCCAGTTGAATGGTATGTACACGGGAGACAGATCCAGAAAAGAGACGCTTGTCAGGCATGGATTCAGACTTCCGTCTGCCATGGATAACAGGCCCCTTACATTTGAGGAATTTTCGGAACGGGTACATCAGGTTGTTTATGTATCGGCGACTCCGGGCCCATACGAACTTAATATGAGTCAGATGACAACGGAACAGATTATCCGGCCGACCGGTCTTGTAGATCCGGTCATACTGGTAAGACCGGCAAAAAACCAGGTGGATGATCTGCTTGGTCAAATCAGGGACAGGATAGAAAAAAATGAAAGGGTGCTGGTAACCACATTGACAAAGAGAATGGCAGAAGACCTTACGGAATATTATGCAGATCTTGGAATTCGTGTGCGATATATGCATTCGGATATAGATACAATAGAGAGGATGGCAATAATCAGGGACCTGAGGATAGGCAAATTTGATGTTCTGGTGGGAATAAATCTTTTGAGAGAAGGCCTGGATATACCGGAAGTTTCTCTTGTGGCAATTCTTGATGCAGACAAAGAGGGTTTTTTAAGGTCTGAAAGATCTCTTGTTCAAACATGTGGAAGAGCCTCACGTAATGTAAACGGGACTGCTATTCTGTATGCAGATACGGTAACGGATTCCATGAGACGGGCCATGAACGAAAGCAGCCGGCGCCGCAAGCGGCAAATGGAATACAACCGGCTGCATGGTATTACACCCGAGACCATTAAAAAGGACATCAATAATATATTGAGCATGTGTGAAACAGACTATGTGGACCTGCCTGACACATCATCCATTGCAGAACAGGAGGGTGTGTATGTAACACATGACGAGCTGCAGAAGATGATTAAAGATCTTACCAAAAAGATGAAGGATGCCTCAAAGAGACTGGACTTTGAAGATGCTGCAATGCTGAGGGACAGGATAAAGGCATTAAAAGAGAAGGAACTTGATATGCTGACATTTTCATAGAGACCTTTGCAGAATATCTCTTGTTGTCCACTCATGCCTGTTCAAATCCTTGCAGGGGCATTGATTCTTGCCTCCATGTGTCTTATGTGTTCCTGCCATTGGGATTTCCGTCTTTCCTGCCTGATAAAATCAATATCTTTCAAAGCTCTTATTTGTATTGTCAGGGGGGCTTATGTCAACATTAACAAGTAGCAATATATCTTTCATGACTGACAGGAATCTTAGGTCTTTGGGCAGAAACATAGATGTTCCGTTCAGAGTAAGGCTGAATTTGTCAGATGCTGGAATATCTGAGGCCGTATGCACTGAAATATTGCGTCTGTTACCCGGAAAACGTATTGTATGTGCCGGTGAATGGGAAGGTCGGCAGATAGTGATCAAGATATTTCTGGATGCAATACGGGGCAGATATCATTTCCTCCAGGAACGCAGAGGGTATGTTGCCCTGTCCGAGGCGGGGATAAAAACGCCTCCTGTTATGTTTTCCGGGACTGTTTTTTCAGATGAGTCGCCTGCCATCGGTTTTTTAATGCTTCAGGGCGCCCATGACTTTTCAGAGGTATGGAGGGATACGGGAGATGATAATCAGCGTGTCCGTATTTTGTGCCAGGCTGTCTCTCTTCTTGCACGTCAGCATGAGGCAGGTCTGAAGCAGGATGACCCGCACCTTGCCAATTTTCTCATTGATAATGGTGAAATTTATTCCATTGACAATGATACTGTTGATACAAGACATAAGGGTGTTCCCCTTTCAAGGCGTGCCTCTGTTAAAAATCTGGGGCTTTTTTTTGCACAGTTCGACTCAACGTTTGATTCAGTAATCAAGGCTGCCTTTGGTTTGTATGCAAAGATACGTTTATGGCCCGAAACCACATCATCACTGTTGATGGCAGAGGTAGGCCGGTGCAGGAAAAAGAGGCTTGAGGTATACCTAAAAAAGATATTTCGTATGTGCACAGCCTTTGAATGCAAAAAAACTCTTACCTCATATCAGGTTTGTTCAAGGGACTGCTGCGGATTCATGCAGGGTTTTTTTAATGATCCGGACGGGAAGATTAATAATGGGAGGTTTTTGAAAAGGGGGAATTCTTCTACGGTTGTCCTTGTGGAGGAAGGAGAAAGGAGTTTTGTTATTAAAAGATATAATATAAAGGACTCATGGCATGCGGTAAAGCGGGCATTTACACCCAGCAGGGCAAGACGTTCATGGAAAAATGCCCATATGCTGATGTTTGAGGGAATATCTACTCCAAGACCTGTTGCCCTGTTGGAGAAACGTGTTGGGCCATTTCGTTCCACGGCATATCTTGTTACAGAGTTTGTTGATGGCACGGATGCACATAACCTGTTTCATTCCAACATGGTACGTTATCCTGAGGATTCGTGCCTTGTAGACAGATTTTTTAACCTTCTTAAATCATTTGCAGATAAAGGCATTGTGCATGGCGATCTGAAGGCAACAAATTTTATGGTTACACGGGATAATCTGTTCATAACAGATCTTGATTCAATGAAGGTATGCAAATCACGATGGTTTTTCCATATGGCGTTTAAACGTGATATAAGGCGTTTTATGAAAAACTGGACAGGTCTTGATAACTGGAAAAGGCTGTTTGAGAAGAGGCTGATGTCAGATGATATTATCAGATATTTGCTGTGATTGCGGAAACAAGAGTGAATATGCAGTGATACTTGTTGCTTGCCTTGCGGGTTATTTTTTCTGTGACTTGGGTGATATTTTTGCAGATACATGTTTCATTGTACAAGCAGGCATATTGCCTTATGTCAGAATTATGGACGGAAGAGTGTCTGCCATAAGAAACCCCTTGACTGTGGGTATTGCAGTGCCGTTTTTTATGCTTAAAAATCCATGCCGTTCAAGGTTGTAAATTGGTTTTTCTGCATTGGGGGTAACATCTGTAACCCTTTTTATATCAATTCCTTTTACTGTTCTTAGGCCCAAAAAGACATATTCCATCAGGAGCTGTTCATCTGTAAGTGTTTCTGCTTCTTCAACAGGCACCTTTCCTTGCTCGAGCATTCTGCAGTATGCTTTGATATCTCTGACATTCCACCAGCGCCTTGCACCACAAAAGGAATGGGCAGAGGGCCCGAGCCCCAGGTATGGCACATGCTGCCAGTATTTCATATTGTGCCGGGATATAAATCGTTTTTCTTTTGCAAAATTGGATATCTCATAATGAATATATCCATTCTCTTCAAGAAACCTGGCAGTCAGCAGAAAAAGGTCTCTGCCTGTTTCTTCATCTATGGGGTTTATCTCTTTACGTTTTTTCATCTTCCACAGAGGTGTGCCCTTTTCATAGGTCAGTTCATAACAGGAAATATGTTCCGGCATAAAGGAGATGGCAGATTCAAGGGTATTTATCCATGCATCCATATCCTGTTCAGGCAGGCCATATATGAGATCAATTCCAATTGATTCAACACAGGCATCCTTTAATCGTTGCAACGACAGAACAGCCTCTGCGGCACTGTGTCTCCTTCCAAGGAATCTTAGTTCCGGATCGCAGAAGGATTGAATTCCAACATTTATCCGGTTGAAACCCATGTCCTTGATTGCCTTTATCTTTTCTTTTGTTAAATCTCCCGGGTTTGACTCAATAAAAAACTGGCTGTCAGCAAGAAAGGTCAGGTGCTGAAGTATCCATTCCATAAGAGCAGACAGGATTTCGGATGGCAGGCAGGTAGGAGTTCCTCCACCAAGATACAGAGTGTCAAAGGCAGTAAACAGGTGTCTGTAATGCAAAACCTCCTGTTTGAAAGAGGATAGCCAGGCAGAGACAAGGTGAGGTGAAGGGGCAGGTACAGAATAAAACCCGCAATACAGACACTTGCGGGTGCAGAATGGTATATGGATGTACAGGCCTGGTATCTGATCTGCCATGGAATTTTTACTGAAATCATATCTTGAAACAGGTTTGCATGCGGATTGAGCACAAATTATAATGTCAAGAGTTGTCTAAGCCTGTTGGCATTGTCTGTAAAACATATCAGAAGGTCGAAGCACAGAGGTTGTTCTGTCGGCATTTACGGCAGAAATGTCCTTCTGTCTCTGTTTGACCATTACAGACTGTCTTTTTGATGAAAATTGTGTGCAGGTTTTATGTGTCAGTCTTGAATACAGCGACGAATGCGCTCTGGGGAATATTTACAGAACCTATCATCTTCATGCGTTTTTTGCCTTTTTTCTGCTTTTCAAGGAGCTTGCGCTTTCTTGTAATGTCTCCCCCGTAACATTTTGCAGTAACGTCTTTCCTGAATGGAGGGATAGTGGTTCTTGCAATTATGTTTCCTCCTATTGCCCCCTGTATGGGGATTTTGAACATATGTCTCGGGATCTCGTTTTTGAGCCGTTCGCATACGGCCAGCGCCCGGATTCTTGCCCTGTCTCTGTGCACTATCTGACAAAGGGCATCAACCTTTTCTCCGTTAACAAGGATGTCCAGCTTTACAAGATCGTTTTCCCTGTAATCCAGAATATCGTAATCAAATGATCCATACCCCTGGGTAACGCTTTTAAGACGGTCATAAAAATCAAAAATCACCTCTGCAAGCGGCAAATCAAACTGTAATTCTATGCGGCGGTGAGAGGTATAGTTCAGTTTGGAGTTAACGCCTCTTCTTTCCATACATAGGTCCATTACCTGTCCTACATATCTTTCAGGAATTAGTATGCTGGCCCGGATATACGGCTCCATAGCCTTTACTATTGTGGCCGGATCGGGATAATACAGGGGGTTGTCAATGGTCACGGTTTCTCCATTGCTCAGCAGGAATTTGTATTCAACAGAGGGAACAGTCATGACAATATACTGGTTGAATTCCCTTTCAAGCCGTTCCTGAAATACCTCAAGATGCAAAAGACCAAGAAAGCCGCATCTGAAACCCATACCCAAGGCTACGGAGGAATCCTTTTGGAAGATTAGTGAGGCGTCATTCAGCTTGTACTTTGCAAGGGCATCTGACAGTGATGTGAAATCTTCAGACGATACAGGATAAACAGAGGAAAAAACAACAGGTTTTATTTCCGTGAAACCAGGTAATGGTTTGGAGGCAGGGCGGTTGTCCATAGTAATGGTATCTCCGACCCTGGTATCACTCACCGTCTTTATCCCTGCTATAATGTAGCCTACTTCCCCTGCATACAGTGCCGGTTTAGGTTCCCTGTTCAAACGGAATATTCCTACCTCTTCCACCTTGTAGGTGGTATTGTTGGACATAAGACGAATGGTATCGCCGGGACGGACCTGGCCGGCAAAGATCCTGCAGCTTATTATTGATCCGCGGAAGGGATCATACTGCGCATCAAATATCAGGGCTGACAACGGGGCATCCCTGTCCATGGATGGAGGCGGAACCAGTGTGGCAATGGCGTCAAAAATCTCGATTATTCCTGTTCCCTCCTTGGCCGAACATAACAGTGCCTTGTCCGGGTCCAAACCGAGTTCTTCCTCAATCTCTTTTTTGACACGGTCTATATCTGCAGATGGAAGATCTATCTTGTTAATTACCGGTATGATTTCAAGATTGTGTTCCATGGCCAAAAACAGATTGGCAATGGTCTGTGCCTCAACGCCCTGTGATGCATCTACCAGCAGCAGTACTCCCTCGCATGATGCCAGTGCCCTTGAAACCTCATAAGAAAAATCCACATGTCCCGGTGTGTCTATAAGATTGAATTCAAAATCTTTTCCTTCTGCATTTGTATATGGCAATGTTATTGCCTGGCTTTTGATTGTGATACCTCTTTCACGTTCTATGTCCATATTATCCAGAATCTGATTGCGAAAATTCCGTTTGTCTGTCAGATTGCTTATCTGAATAAGACGATCGGCAAGGGTGGATTTACCATGATCAATGTGTGCTATAATACTGAAGTTTCTTATTTCAGGCATCTTTTTTTATTCCTTGGATTTCCTTCAGGCTTGATACAGATTGGCTGTCGGGTTATCAAACAGGTGGAGGCGGCACCCTTCTGAAAGTTGTACCAGAAAAAACCTTCTGCTTCTTTTTTTGGATGCCGAACCGGTAGTATCCGGTTAGACACTTGTAAAAACAACGGAGTAACAGGTTGAAAATAGCAGCATTTTTTCTGGCAGATGTAGTTGAAATTTTTAATATGGCAATATCAGTAACTTATGGAGATTGCAACATATTGTACATGCTTTTCCCAGGAAAATCATTTTATGCTCTGTCATTTAACAATCTTCGGATCCCTCTGATTTCAATTCTGATATTCTGATTCATCAAAACATTTGCAAAGCATGCAAGTTCAAGGTCAAATCTCTTCCAGTGGCATACTACAGGCATTGCATTGATCTTGCCGATACCTTTCGTTTTTTGAGTTTTTTACTGGAAACCCGTATATGTCACAGAAAGATACGGGCCATTATAGAAAAAGCTGCTTCAATCAAATTCAAACCATAACCATGCTTGGGGGTATGAATATAAACAAAGCGACCTGGTCGGGATTTCAAAAACTTCATCGTTTCTTGTGAAACGTGTGAGGAATGATTGTCAAGCATTATGCGAATAGTGCGGTAGTATAAAATATCTTGTATAAATTCTGATAGGGATAGAAAAAAAGGTGCTTTTCCTTTAAAAGGGTTTTTAATGATAAATCCGAATAAAAAGGAGAAGCACCCATGAATATAAAAATAAGCGTACCTGAAGTTATGGAGATTTTCAAGGAGATTCAGGAATAACCGAAACAGATTTTTGAGATAATTCGTGGAGGGATCAAAGAAGATACAGAACAATACCTGCCCAGGCTGATGGCAATGGGTTTTGCCCATTTTCTTGACCGTGAACAATATGAAGGGGGTATGAACAAGCTAAGTCATCGCAATGGGTTATGGGATCGTTGTTTTGCATTTTTCTATGCCTTTTTAAGAAAAAAGGCCATGGGCTTTTTCCGGCTCCTTGTCATATTGTTGGCCAACTTCTCGACACAGCCAAAACGCCTCATGAGCTTCGCCTTACTCTGAAGACAGTCAAGGGGCAGCAAGTTTCCCTGTCCCGAGTGCGGACATATGTGCAACGCTCATCATTTACGGGAACTGACCAGGGCCTTTGAGCAGGACGGCCAACAGTGGGCGAACAAGCTGAAAAATCTGCTGGAAACCATCAGTCGCAAGGTTACTGATGCCGGTGTGGTGCACTGGATGCCCGGTGAATCACAAAAATACCGGCATAGATACAGGGCCATTTTAAAACAAGGTGAAATCGAATGCCCGGAACCTATCAAACCGAAAAAGGGGCTACGGGGTCGGGTGAGACAAAATCCGGAAACTTGTTGGAACGGCTGAAAAATTATGAACAGGATACACTCAGGTTTATGGATAATGACGATGTTCCGTTTACAAATAATCCCGGTGAAAGCGATATCCGCATGACAAAAGTTCAGCAGAAGGTATCCGGCTGTTTTCGGTCCATCAATGGCGCCCGAATCCTCTGTCGGATCAGAGGCTATCTGTCGACTTGCCGAGAACAAGGGGGCACATCAAGTCACGCATTGAGCCTGTTGTTTAACGGCAAATTGCCGGAATTCCTGATGTAGATAGTAGTAAAAATAATGGTTACGCTGAATAGTTACAAATCTTCAATTAAAACCTTTACTGATGACAGAGGATGTAGCATTGACCAGCAACTTGATTGTCAACAACCCGGCCGTACCAGATCCGGAAGTAAAAGCAGCAAAGCCGGTTCAAGTATCACCCCTTAGGCCAGAAAAATATTGTCAAGGCCCGAAGCGGTAGCCTAACAGCTCTCAATAGGGGAAACAGGTTCCTGCAGGGATTCGAAAATAACCCAGGGATGGGTCAAAAATAATGGCCATTGACACATAGGGACGCCAAAAGCCGTATCGACTAGCATAGCAGTCGTCCCGGATCATTTGAATCTGTTCAAAATGAGCCTCAATGCAGCGGAAATAATCGCTTGATCGCGGATCTCTTTGCTGATAAGCATCTGCGACGTCTCCGGAGATTTCCATAAAATTGTTCCCGGCAACAGGCATCCTACCCAAATGATCATGCTAAACCTTACATAAACATTGATATTAAGGTTAACATTATGTCAAACTGTTGTTTCGCCCGGTTTCAGATAAATTTTATAATGTTGCAGTTCCATATAAAACAAACTGGGTTTGGTAAGGTGTTAGTTGAACGCTCCTTGGATAAAATAATAAACAGACAGAGGAGGTATGATGTATGAGCGTTCAACTGATCACAGAGAATCGAAAAAGGCTAAGGAAATTTACACCGCAGCAGAAGCTCCAAATATTGAAGGAATGGGAGTTCAGTGGCAACGGGATCGAGGTTATCCGCAAGTATCAGATTCATTCCCATACCCTGTACCATTGGAGCAAGGAGCCGGGATTTTCCTGAGTGGAAAACGCCGCCGGATAGATCCCGGGATAGAGTGCAGCTCCTGATTGTAAATTTGTGTCTGCTGTTAACCCTTATGAAAACACAAGGTTAAGCTTCTGCTTTTACACTCTGTCAAAAATGGGATGATTGCCTAACGATGCGGACAAAACAATTGTTTATGGATAGACACAATTCTATATCTATAACAATCTTAAAAGGTTTATTCATGGTGGAACAATGGGACTTGTTTTTGGCAAAAATGAAGGCATGATATATGATACCTGGTATCATTCTTCTGAAGGGAAGTTGATTGAAAAAGCCGTTGAGCGTATCTTTGCTGCCCTTGTTGGTGTTAATGCAGGGGAACGTATCTTGGACGTAGGGTGTGGCAGTGGCAATCATATGCTTATGTTTAACAGGATGGGGTTTGATGTAAGCGGTATTGATGCGTCAGAATATATGGTCAGGAAGGCAAAAAAACGTTTTGGCAATTCTTATACCCTTGAAATGGGCCTTGCAGAGGAACTGCCTTTTGATGATAATGAATTTGATATAACTGTATTGATCAACACCCTGGAATTCCTGGATAATCCTCTTGAGGCACTGAGAGAGGCTGGTCGAGTTTCAAGGCGATTGGTATTCATCGGTGTTATAGATGGCATGTCCTTGAACAGTTTATGTGGTATGATTCGTAGATATGCGGGAGATCCTTTTTTCAGCAGAACAGGTTTTTACACCTCCTGGCAGTTAAAATCACTTTTGAACAAGGCCTATGGAAACATGCCTGTGTCCTGGGCATATGCAAAGGCACAATCCTTGTGGCGTAACCCAAGAACTGTGGCATCTGATCATGTGCATGAGAGCATTTCCCAGGGATCCGGTCATTTGTCAGGGTGTTTGAACAGAAAGGAAATGAAAGAAAACAATGGTCTTATCTGTAACAGAAAGTACCGGTTTGGACCGTTTTTAGGCGCCTCTGTTAACATGAAATATCTGATGAGAACAGATAATTTGCCCTTAAAACTTCGGCTGAAAAAGGCGGATAGCCCTCTCATTGCAATAACCACGAGACAGCCTTGAAAGAGGGCTTTGCAGGTTTTTGATGCTGTATCGGTTAGGCGGATATGTTTCTGCAGTCTGTAGAGGATATGTCTGTTCAAAAAACAAATTCCCTGTAACGTAACAAACAATATCAGGATGTTATCCTTGGTAAATGAATGATGAGTAACCTCGGGGTCATGGATCATGTCTGGGTGCCTGTCAGGCTTCCTCTTGGAGACAAGTCGTATCTTCAGGATATTACTGTCTATCTGATAAAAACAGACACCGGAGTTATACTTATTGATTCAGGTCTGAATGTTCCTGAATCATACGCAACCCTTACCAATCTGCTTGATCAGGAAGGCTATCGGCCAGAACAGATCGATGCCTTGCTGCTTACCCATTATCACCTGGATCATTCAGGTCTTGCCCTGCGCCTTCAGAAAAAGTTCTTCACCCCTGTTTATATCCACAGAAATGACGGGAAAGTTCTTGAATTTTTCAGGAAGCATGTCGGTTCTTACACCGATTGTGTAGAAGAATTTTTCAGCACATTCGGTATTCCTGACCAAACCCTGACGAGAATCAAAAGGGAACTGGAACCTTTTCAGGAACTGCTTGTAGGTCCTTCTGAAATGCAAACACTGGAAGAAGGCCAGGAATTTGAAACTGTCTCAGGTAATATTGCGGCTGTTTTTACTCCGGGGCACACGCCTGGCCATGTGTCTTTTATGCATACCAAAACCCGAATACTGTTCGGAGGTGATTTTTTACTGGAAAGAGAGTTTCCTCATGTAGGCATATTTCCGCATACACAGCAGTATAACCCGCTTAAGGATTATATTAACAGCTTGGAAAAGATAAGAAAATTGCGGGTAAGTCAAATCCTTCCATCCCATGGTAAAGTTATTCGGGACCCTGAAAGACGTATAGCTGACGTCTATGGGTTTATACAAAACAAGATAGCAGATATTTATCATCTTTTAAAAAAAGGGCCTTTGACTGTTATGCAGATCTGTAATCAGGGCTTTGGGTATGAACATGATGCATTGAGTTGCTTTTTTTTGTTAACACTGTCCCTGGCATACATAAGATATCTACAGGAAGAACATATGGTTGTAGCGAAACGGGATAAAGTAGGAATAAGATTCACGGCTTGAATCTTTTGCCTGTTATCATGGAAAAAGTATATTTCTTATGGTATATACGACAGATGTTTTGTTTATAAGTGATGCCTGTCTGTAAATCAGTTTTTGCGCAAGATCAGGTAATCAATGGGGGTAATACTGTTACTCCGGCTATTCCAACACCTGTGATGCCAGTAAACGGTTCCATATTATCCTGTCAAGGAAGAGATGAGAATGAATCCAGATGACAAACTTGCCAATAAAACTAAAAAAACAGCAGATAAGCTTTTTGGGAAAGGGATAAACACAGATCCGCCATACAGATTGTGGAAAGAATTTGATAAAGACCTGGCAAATGATTTTTCACGGTTTATTACAGGGAATCTGTATTCAAGAAATGTCCTGACCTTGCCTGAAAGGCAGATGATTGCATGTGCCATTCTTGCTGCTGTACGTGCTCCAGATGAGCTGAAACTTCATGTTAATGCTGCTCTTAATGTTGGTTGCAACCCGAAAAAATTGACGGAAACCTTTTTTCAGGTTGCTACATATGCAGGTATGCCCGCTGTAAACGAGGCCCTGAGTGTGTATAAAGAAGTTTTGCAGGAGAGAGGGGAGTGGCCTGTGAAGGATATGCCATAAAAACACAGATGAGTTGTGCCCCAAGAAAAACAGGCTGTGTTTTTATGTTTGGAGATGAACATCATGTTTTGACTCCGGCCATGTTTGTTTGAATTAAATTCAGCAATGCCTGTTTACGGGTGTGCTGTCCGGACACTGGTATGTGTGCAGGTATGATTTCCTGTCTTCCCTGAAACATATATTGCATCAAGCGTTTATATTTGAGCCGTATTTGACCGATATTAATGAGTGCATGTATCATGTTTTGTATGGTGACTTTCTGATATCCGTTGAGTGACGGTAATTATCAGGCCCTTTTGCATTGTTTGGTTAGTCCGTGCGGGAGCAAGGTTATGTTTTGTCAATGGTAAAAATATGTCCAAAAAAATTATTGTTGCAGATGACGAAAAATATGTGCTTGAGTTGATACTTGAAATCCTTTCAGAGGAGGGATTCGTTGTTAAGGGAGTATCGTCAGGTGAAGAAGCGCTTGAGCTTTCCATGCATGAGAAATTCAATCTGATGATAGCAGATGCATCTTTGCCTGGAATGGACGGTCTTGATGCCTTTTCTGCAATTAAAGAAAAACAGCCTCATATTGTTGGGATTCTAATAACAGGAAGCAATGATATTAAACTTGCTGCAGATGCAATCAAACGTGGATTTGGGGGGATCGTCCTGAAACCTTTTAATCCTTCTGATCTGTTGGAAGCAGTAACTAATGCCTTGCAGAATGCACTTATTCTGGAAGAAAACACCAGGCTTAATGCCCTGATTCCTCTTTATCGTCTTGGCGAAAAATTTATGTCTGCAATGAGTCCGGAAAAGGTTGCAGAGGTCTTGGTTGATGCTGTTTTCAAACAGACACATGCACAAAAAATCTCTGTGATGCTTTATGACAGGGATAGGAGATCATTGCGGATTGCTGCTGCCCTGGGGTTTGATAAAGACATGCTCAACGATGTCCTTGTTGAGCCTGGAGACAGGATTGCAGGGTGGGTTTTTAAGCACAAAAATCCATTGATTTTGAATGGAGGTGCAGAGTCAAATCCTGAATTTGCATCCTTTATGAAATCAAAGGATATAGTAGCTGCAGTTTCCTTGCCCATCAAGACAAAGGATGTTGTTTTTGGAGTTGTCAATGTAAGCAGATTGAAGGATGGACCCTTTTTTAAGCAAAGCAGTATAGAAATGCTGAATATTATATCCAATCAGGCGGCAATGGCCTTGGAAAGTATCAGGGCTGCAGAAGAAAAAATGGAAAAGCTCAGAATACAGACCCTGCTTGAGCGCTATGTTGCTCCTGAAGTGGCCAATACGCTGATGTTGCACTATTCTGATCTGCTCTGTCTGGGAGAAATTCGATACCTTACGGTCCTTTTTGCAGACATAAGAGAGTCGACCTCTCTGGTCAGGCACCTTTCTCTTGAAACCGCCAAGTCATTTCTGAATGATTTTTATGGTATGGTTACAGATCTTATATTACAGGCCAGGGGAACACTGGATAAATTTATGGGTGATGCAGTTCTGGCCATATTTGGGGGGCCGGTTTATATTGACAGATCTAATGAGGTGGCTGTTTCAGTGGCAATGAATATTCTTGCGAGATTCAGGGATCTGAAAAAAAAATGGAGACCTGTTAACAGATACTTTGATAACGTAGGCATAGGAATAGGTATTAGTTCAGGGAAAATTTTTCTTGGCAATGTTGGATCAGAACAGAGGCTTGATTATACAGTAATAGGATCAGACGTAAACATTGCCCAGAGGCTGGCATCTGAAGCAAAATCAGGGCAGATACTTGTGTCTGCAGATGTGGTCAGGCACCTCCCTGACGATTTTGCAGTTGTAACCAAAAGCTCTTGTCAGCCAAAGGGGGTGGAAGAACCTTTTGATGTTTTTTCTGTTATGCCTAACACGTAAATTTTTATTGACATAAGAAGTTCGGATAATTAAATTGTATAAGCATTTGATTCTGGCGGTGTAGCTCAGTTGGTCAGAGCATACGGCTCATATCCGTAGCGTCACTGGTTCAAATCCAGTCACCGCCACCACTGTGTTTTTTTGCTCATGGCTCAATAAAGGGCGGCAGAGGGGTTTTCTGACGTGGCTGTCAAGAGGGCTTGCCTTTTTTCCCAATTGTTTATTGAGCTGCTCCTGTTTTTGCTTGTCATTCTTACAAGATAAAGGTAAATGAAAAATCGCCCTCCGCTTTATGCAAGGTTTTTTTGTTCCTGAAGGTAATCTTGTCCAGGTTTTGATCTTGAAAAGACCTTCTTGAAAATTATTGCTGCTTCCAGATAGCCTCATACTTTTAGTTCCCAACCAAAAAACGAAATATCTTTGCAAGATCAGATATATGCTTTTGTTCTATGTCCTTTTGACATTTTAATCAGGTCTTTTGCCAATGCTGTCAAATTTTGTTTTTTTATAATTTTTTATAATATATTGCAGTTGCAATGAGGTGACATGTCAAGATGCGTCGCCGCTATTTTAATGATCATGATTTTAAAACAATAAGTGATGCCCTTGATATTGCGGAGGATGTTACAGGGAATTATTATAGGTTTTCTTTGGAACAGTGGAAAAGGCATTGTTATGACATAAAAACCCTGTGGTCCCTTAATCATGGCGAGATAAGCCAACATGCCTTTGCCGTGCTTAATTGGGGATCAATGGTAACTGTTGATCATGTCTTGAAGAGCAGTGTTCGTGACTTTTTTTTTATATGCCTTCAGGATCATATAATTTTGAATGCCGTTGCCCGTGATTCAGGCATTGCTCTTTTACCAATATTGATTTATATCCTTACCCATGAACTGGTTCATATAGTGAGGTTTTCCAATTTCCTGCAAAGGGTTGATCTTTCTTTTGACAAGAGAGCAAAAGAGGAACAGACTGTTCATGATCTGACCTTTAACCTTTTGAAGGATCTGCCCATACCAAAACTTTGTGATGTGCTTGACAGATATCAAGGACATAGGATATGTGCCTTTGCATAGGTTTTTCTGTGTGCCTGTGATGGTCCTGATAAAAGGTCTGGGCCTGTGTGGAATATTCAATGTCGCAAAACTTTCATGTTGTTTTACTGTAAAACTGTATTCATTCTGCTGGGGAGGTGATTATTAATGCCGGTTTATGAGTATGAGTGTTCGGCATGCGGACACAGAATTGAAATATTGCAAAAATTTTCTGATCCACCGGTTGAGCGGTGTGATATGTGTAATGGACGCATGAAAAAACTTATATCCCAATCCGCATTTCACCTGAAAGGGACTGGATGGTATGTAACCGATTATGCATCAAAAAATACTTCTTCTAACGGATCCCGTGCCAATTCGTCCAATACGGAGTCAGGCAAAAATGCCTCTGCGAAGACAGAATCAAAAACAGCGTCAAAAGACTCGGGAGGTCTGTCTTCTTCTGTAAAGAAATGCGCATCTGGAAACAAATAGAGACAGTAAAGGCTCAGAGATTAAAGATATCCTTTTTGTCTTCAAATGCAAGAACAGTCCTGGCTTTGGGATATGGTTTGTGTATGTTTTAAAGGTAGAATTGATTTGTGTATGGATGCTGAATTACAGGGTTTTGTAAAAGGGCTTTTCAAAACAGAAATAAAAGGATTCAGATGCAACCAAGAGACATAGGCAGAATTCAGGACAGACTGATTAACAGGTTGGACAGATTAGAAAAAAGGGAGAGTTTTCAACGTAGCAGACTGTTTCAGTTTAAAATGGATGAGATACATAACAGGCTTTCACAAAAACTGTTAATGGAAAAGATAATAGAAACAGAGAATTTTTCTGCTGTGTCTGCTGAGATTTTAACGGGTCTTAAAAAGGCGATCAAAACTTCTGAATTTGATTTTAGGTATTTTGTGTCTCCAATCCGGAATCTTGTTCCGAAGCCCAACCCTGTTTCCCTTTACATGACACAGTATATCCTTGAAATTGTTTTTAACCATCCTGATGTTATTGATATTTACGGGACTGATGAAGATATATATCGTCAGATAGACAAGGTTATAAGTCAGGTAAAAGAGGAGTTTGAACGGACAGAAAAAGAGGTGATGGCGGATCTTGCACGAAATAAAAACCTGATACCCGGAACAAGGGAATATGAAATTGTCTTGCACCAGATGCTTGTCAAGAAGGTAGGAGAACCTCAGAAAATATAGCTTTCTGTCCCGGTATCCATCTGCAAATTGATTGTGCTTCCAGGAATTCTTCAGCCATAAAATGTCAGCTTTTGTGCAGAATCAAGGGCTTATGCAGAATTGCATTTTGGTTTGTTTTGCAAGAAATCATGCCGATTGACACAGAGGTTGCAGGATGTGGTCATGCAGGGATAGATACTGTCGGTGAGTCTGTTTACAATTTTTTCAGGCTCAGGGCTTGTTAAAACAACAAAAAAAATCTGAAAAATTACTGTTGGTAAACAGTTTTTGTGTAGGGAGAAATATCTTGCTGAAAAAAACGGCTTTTCTGTTTCCTGGCCAGGGGTCCCAATATGTCGGTATGGGTCAGGACATAGCAGATGCCTTTCCATCTGCAAAGAAGATCTTTGAACAGGTTGATGAAATCTGTGGTTTTGCTATTTCAAAACTGTGTTTTGAAGGACCAATGGATGAATTAACCCTGACTGTCAATTTACAACCAGCCGTCAGTGCAGTCAATCTGGCCTGCCTTGCCGCTGTGGCTGAGTCAGGAATAAGCCCGGATATGACAGCGGGTCACAGCTTGGGTGAGTATTCAGCATTGGTATGTGCAGGTGTCATTACTGTTGAAGATGCGCTCAGACTGGTAAATAAAAGAGGCGAACTTATGCACAGGGAGGCGATGGCCAACCCTGGCGCCATGGCTGCAATAATAGGCATGGATATTAATAAGGTCAACCATGTGGTCGAAATGGCAAAAGATGATGATATTCTTGCTGTAGCAAACCATAACTCTTCCGAACAGATTGTTATCAGCGGAGAAAAGAAGCCGGTTTCAAGGGCAATGAAAATTGCCAAGGAGAAAAGGGCCAGAGCCGTCCCTCTTAAGGTGAGCGGGGCATGGCACTGTCAGCTCATAGACGGTGCGGTGTCTGAATTCAGGGATTTTATCAAAACTGTTTCTTTCAGGCAGCCAGAACTTCCTGTTATCTTTAATGTAACGGCAAATAGCGAAACTGATCCCGAAAGGATTCAGGATATAATGGCGAGACAACTTGTGAGTCCTGTGAAATGGTATGATATAATAATACGAATGATACAGGATGGGGTTAATGTCTTTGTTGAAGTAGGTCCCAAGAAGGTATTGTCAGGCCTTTTGAAAAAGATCATTCCACAGGATCAGGACATAAGGGTGTTAAATGTAGGCACATTAGAGGAGTTGAGGACATTAACCATATGATGGTTTTGTAAAAAAGCCGTCTGTTGTTTGATCCTGATCTGAGCCCCATTTTTTTATCAATATCTTTTCATAATCGAGCAGGTATTTCTTTACATTAATACCTGCGCTGAACCCACCGATTCCATCGGCAGCAACAACCCTGTGTCATGGGAATATAAGTGGCAGAGGGTTCTTTCCTAGTGCCTGCCCTATTGCTCTTGCACTCATGGGCCTGCCTATAATCCTGCCTATTTCCTTGTAACTCCTTGTTGTGCCAAATGGGATTGATTGTATTGTGTTTAAGACTGATTTTGTAAATGCAGTAAGGGTAAAGTCATATTTTATGCTGAACGGCAATGTTTGATTATGCAGAGCAGCGTGCACACCCCGGATAAGGGGCTGATTAATATCCCGGTTCTCAACTGTTTGATTTTGAGGGAAAATCGGTCTGAAATATGAAACACAGTCCAGAGTGCCATCAAAAGACAGCCCTATACGCAGGGCACCTGCCGCAGTAGACGCCAAAAATATGTTCAGTTTTTTTTCTGGCAAGTTCTCTGTATTTATGTATTCTTCTTTTGAGTCTTCTGTTTCTGATATCGGTTTTGATATATCGGCAAGGTTGTGTTGATTTATCTGAAGCCTGCAACAGAAGATCTTTTGTACATTTTTCCCTGCCACGTATCTCTCTTTTGAAGTGCCTGATGAATAAGTTTCAATGTAAGGGATTTGTCGGCAGCCCAGTCAGGGGCAACAAGGGCCGATTTTCTGGGGTCTCCCGTGAGCCTCTGGATGATAATATCAGGCGGAAGCCGTTCAATACAGTCCACAACAAGGTTTACATAGTCATCCTGTTCAAGACAATTCAACTTTCCTCTTTTATAAAATTCTGACAGTATGGTGCCTTCTTCCACGTACATCAGATGTATCTTTATTCCCTGAAAAGGAATATCTGACAGAAAAGATATGGTCTGTAACATCATTTCCCTGTTTTCGCCCGGCAATCCCAATATGATGTGTACACACACATTAAGACCGTATCTGTGTGCCATTAGTATGCTTTTTTTAAAACATGCAACATCGTGTCCCCGGTTTATTCGTTTGAGTGTGATGTCATGAGCAGACTGGAGGCCTAATTCAAGCCATACAAGATAGTTGCTTTTATAGGAACTGATCAGATTAAGCACATCATCGTTAACGCAGTCCGGTCTTGTTGCAATAGCAAGTCCTACAATATCATCATATGCCAGGGCCTGGTCATACAGGGTCCGTAATTCGGATACAGGGGCATATGTATTGCTGAAGGACTGAAAATATACTATGAATTTTTTGGCCTTGTAGCGCCTGAAAAGAAATTTTCGGGCATTGAGTATCTGTCTCTCTATGGTTAGCCCCTGTTCAAGCAGGAAACCTGTGCCGGAGCCATATTTGTTGCAGAATATACAGCCCGACCGGGAAAGGGTCCCATCACGGTTGGGACAGTTGAACCCTGCATCGAGGGATATTTTTTGAACACGTTCCTTGAATATTCCTTTTAGATATGTGTTGAAATCGTTGTATCTTTTCAATGCATCTTTCCCGAAATCGGGTTGCCGCAGATTATCAGTTAGATTATCAGCCTTGCTGTAACTATTCAGCGAAAAACGAAAAAAGATTAAAAAAGATTTGGCATTAAGGCCCAGAGTTTAAAAGATGGCAAAACAAAAAAACAGGTAAAAATGCAGGGAGACGGCTTGGGGTTCTGCCCAGGTGTTCGATATTGATATTTCAAGGATTGTGACCGGATACCTGCCCCCCGATATTTGAAAATGAAAAGGGTGCCGGGTCTTTTGTCGAATCAGGGGTTGTATATTGGCTTGCCCAACACGGGAGAACACATCAGGCCATGCATTGAGACTGTTGTTTCAAGGCAAGTTGCCTGATTTCTTATGCAGAAGATAGTAAGATCAAAAGTTGCCCTGTTTTTACATGTAACAATTTTTTCTCCACCTGGTTGCATCTATCGGTTGAGCTAAGCTGCCGCAAGGAGCGCCCCGCCAGAGGCGGACAGGCAGCGGATTGGCGGTCAGGTTAAGCCCTTTGTGTACGCCCGGCATGGGCGTGAACTTATGGGGGTGTAAGTCCCCTGTGTGTGAACCCTGTTAATGGTTAATATCATTGACATAAACACTAGCCGAAGACAAGGGCGGACCCGTGAGGGACCGTCTGTCTGTGAACCGCCCCGTGCGGACCCGCATGCGGGGTTGGTGTGGGGAGGGCGGGGGAGAACCCCGCCTTTACCCGATTAGCGTTTTTCACAGTTATTTCCTTAAATTCTGCTGTATTTATTGATAAAATCTCTTGGTGATAATATTTCAATATCGATATATTTTTTGATTTCTTTTAAATGTTTGTCACCTGAGATAATGATTTTACTATCCAATTCAACTGCACACTCTATAAATTTATTATCATCAGGGTCATCTTTTACTACTGTGATTTTGGGAGTTTTAGCGGCGAATAGTGAATTATATCCTTCAGCAAATAGCTTTGTTAGTTTCTGTGTTTTTTTCTCATCTTGTAGCCCGAGACGATTTAATACATTAAGGTATTCTTCAACTATATTTTGCGACAAGCATAGTATAATCTCACCATTTTTCCATAAATCAATTATCTCTTTGGGGATGCCACCGAAAAAGGAAGATATGAAAATATTTGTATCAACCACCACCCGTAAATTACTGGGCATTTTTATTTGACCTTACTTGTTTAATTGCGTTTTCAATGTCTGATTCTGAGATATTGTTTTTTGACAAGTTTTTACCTATTGAGGCCCATAAATCGTCGATATATGCACTCATATCTCGTTCTTTAGTGTATTTTTCCAGCAATTCCCTCACCAATTCACTTAAATTCTTCCCTTCAGATTGCGCTAACCTGCTAATTTTGTCTTTCAGGTTCGGGTCGATCCTGATAATCATTTGCGTAGCCATTAATAGCCCCCATCAATTTTTTATATCTGCCAATAAGATGTATATCTTGCAAATACAAATTATACGCATTTCATCGGAAAGTCAAGCATAAACCCGGAAGGCAAAATTGGCAATTTTTTAACGCTAACGCCCAAGCCTACCTGGCACTATGGAGCGCCCCGCCAGAGGCGGACAGGCAGCGGATTGGCGGTCAGGTTAAGTCCTTTGTGTACGCCCGGCATGGGCGTGAATTTATGGGGTGTAAGCCCCCTGTGTGTGAACCCTGTTATATGGTTAATATCATTGACATAAACACTATCCGAAGACAAGGGCGGAACCGTAAGGGACCGTCTGTCTGCGAACCGCCCCGTGCGGACCCGCATGCGGGGTGGTGTGGGGGATGGGGGCTAAAACCCCCGGCTACCCGATTCATAATTTCGAATTGTTACGGCTTGAACTTTTTGGTTTTGAGCCCCTTAATAATCTTATAATGCTTATCATTGGCTGTAACTAAAGGAAGACCATAATGAATCGCAGTAGATCCAATCAAGGCATCAGCCAACTGAAGTGAATGACTTAAATAGTGCTGTTCCACTAAAAACATTGCTTTGGCTGAGATCTCCTCGGAAATATACAGAATCTTAGTATTCCAAATATGCAATGCTTTACGAAGACTGTTTAACTCATTCTTATTCCTCATTCCCTGGACTAATTCCATATATGTAATAACGGAAATACTGAACCCTGTAAGTTTCTCTATTAATTGATATGCTCTTTCATTGCCTCGCATGTACCAAATAAGAACATCTGTATCAATAATCACTGAAACCTGCCTCTTCTCAAGCTCCTAACGTAGCCGTTCACGTCTTTTGTAAGATCATAATCATGCCATATCCCAAAAAGGCCATTTTCGTGTTTTTTGCTTTTTGGGTCAGAGATGGGTATCAGTTTAGCACAAGGTTTACCTCTAAAAGTAATTATTATTTCCTCGCCACGTTTGACCGATTCTAGCAATTCTTTTGCGTTAAATCGTAAATCTTTAGCAGTTGCTCTCACTTTAAACCTCCAGTTAAGTTTATACTTTTAAATATAAACTTAAAAATGAGAAATATCAAGGGGAATCAGGGCTCGTCCCATTTTTTGGAGGCTAACGCCCAAGCCTACCTGGCA
>Ga0256914_1000142_pt1 | contig 68361 bp, 55 predicted proteins | sample HulkmetaG_FD_191571 | JGI IMG/M metagenome (GOLD analysis project Ga0256914, IMG submission 191571) | Hydrothermal chimney microbial communities from Main Endeavour vent field at the Juan de Fuca Ridge, Pacific Ocean - Hulk | ecosystem: Environmental > Aquatic > Marine > Hydrothermal vents ...
TGGGAAAGTTGAATGGTTGATTGGTTGAATTGTTGAATGGTGTATTTGTGCCCAGGGCTTCCCTTGGGTATTATTCAGGGTAGCGCGGTAATTTGTTGCAATGTTTACCCCCCGTTGCCCCCCTCAAAGGGGGGCTTTTTGTTGTGTGGTAGTTTGCGGCCCTGGGGGAAGCCGGTTGCCGAGTGGTCCCGATTCATCGGGATGTATCGAGATACCGGCGGCCTTTTCCCCCTTATCCTTTTTCTTTTTTCATTTTTCCTTTTTCATTCTCTCTGCGTGGATCAGTGGCTGGGAAAGTTGAATGGTTGATTGGTTGAATTGTTGAATGGTTATTCGTTATTCGGTGGTTTTTCGGTGTGGTTCGGTGGTTGCATTAAGTTAATGGTTAAGGGTATAAGGGTTATCAGTGCCGATCTGTGTGGATCGGTAGCTGGGAAAGTTGAATAGTTGATTGGTTGAATGGTTTAGGGTACAGCCTCATTCTGTGCGCAGATCACGCGGATTGGCGCAGATTCTTTTCTGCGAATATCTGCGGAATCTGCGAGAGACCGATTGCTCGAATTGTTAATCGGGATTTTTTGCTGGTTTGTTGCAATGTTTACCCCCCGTTGCCCCCCTCAAAGGGGGGCCTTTTGCGTGTGGCGGTTTGCGGCCCTGCGGGGAAAAGCCGGTGCCTCGATACATCCCGATGAATCGGGACTACTCGGCAACCGGCGGTTTTTCCCCTTTTTCTTTTTTCATTTTTCCTTTTTCATTCTCTCTGCGTGGATCAGTGGCTGGGAAAGTTGAATGGTTGATTGGTTTAATTGTTAAATGGTGTATTAGGAGGCTAGGCAAATTGCCGATATTCTGTCACTACAGAACCAAACGATTGTATTTCATTTAACAGAAACGTTTTTAAATAATTTTCTTGCAAATGCTATTCGCGAATTAGTAAATAAAGAAATGCGCTCAATGATGCAACGGATATTCCAAGCATGGCATTGGAAACAGTATCAAAGGTTTGGGTACGATTGTAATAATCGCGTATTTTATTCAGGTCGGAACTACTACGGTAATCGCGATAGTAATCGTCGGCTCGACGTTTTAAATAAAACGAAGCCCAATTGCTTAAAACGGTTAGTGCAGCCAGACCCGGTTTTAGTAAGTGCTTAAGTTGGGGATTGTGGCGTCCGTGTCGGGCCAGAGAAACAGACGTAAAATGCAAATCCGGTTTAAAACGAGGCCGGAAGGATTTTAAGAAAAGCGTATCGGTTGCGCGGATTGTTACCGTTGTATCGATCGCCCAGTTATTCCAAAGACGATCGTTTAAAAAAATTAATTTTAAACGCTGGTTCCCTGCAGGAAGAGCTAAAACGGATTGTGAAGGTTGTTTTTTGCTATTAAATAATACGTTCCTTTTGCTAATAACCACCATTCCCGAATTCGGAAGCGAAAGATATCCTATGGGCCTTTGCTGAGCCCTTAATAACGAAGTCCAGTAAAAAAGCAAGATTCCGGCAAACAATAATCGTTTCATTTGTTCTCAGCTCCCGTGCTTTGCCATTTTTCCAAATGATCGTATTCCACCGATAGATACAGAGTATGCGCATTGCCAGGCAGAACAACATCGGCGCGATGCTTTAGGTGTTTTTTTTGCACGATTTTTCCGGATGTTTTTTGTAGCAAATAAAGATATTTTTGTGCGGTAGTAATCAGCAAAAGGTTATGCGTAACAATTACCGGTTGCATAGGCACTCCGATAAGTTCTTTCGCCCAAATTTGTTTTAGCTCGGGCGTAAAGCAATACACATATCCTTTGCTGTCCATTAGATAAATTCGTTCGCCATCGGTAGAGCAGGGCTTGTAAATAGGTGCGTTGCCGGTGGCGGCTTTGCGGCGAATTGTACCGTCGGAAAGGCGCAAAGCCCAAATAACGCCGCGAATATCCGGCAGGTAAACATTGCCGCGTAAAATCATGGGTGGAGCAAAAAAGTGATGCTCTATTTTTTGCTTCCAAAGGATGTTGCCGCGCAAGGCATCAAGGGCCATAAGCAAACCGTCGGGTGTACAAGCTACCAGTGTGTCACCGTGCATGGCCAAATTGGCGTTAATAGACATTCCGCTGTCAAAAAGCCAAAGTTGTTTGCCGGAAAGGGAGTTTAGGGCTATTATTTTTCCCTTTAAAGTAGCGTGGAACACCGTTTTTTCCGCAATTAATGGGCTGCTGCGCGAAAACAATCCCTTCTTTTTCCACAGAATTTTGTGTAATAGCAAGTCATAGGCCTGCAAGCCATATTTTCCTTTTTCGCTGGCGATAAAAACCAAAGGGCGATAAAAAGCCGGTGGAGCGGTAATGCCGCGCGCCAATCGTATGCGATGTACCCGATTTAATTCGATACGATTGATCGTAAGTAAGTATCCGTTAAAAGTGGAAACAAGTAAATTCTCGCGAAGTGGGTAAAAAAAGCCGTTGCTTACCCCGTTTATGTTTTTGCTTTTTTGTTTTTCAAATGGCGGTCGGAGAACCGTATTGTTAAAATACCAACGTTGGTTATTAAAACCATCGGTTAAGGTGCGCGGAAGTTCGGAAAGGTCGTTTGCTGTAACGGACGGGTTTTGGCAACCGGTGAACATCCCGACAAAAAGCACGGGAAGCACAATTCGGGCCAAAAAGCCGCGAAATAACGAGGCCCGTACAAACCGCGAAACTGCGCGTATTGTTTCTGCCCGTTCTCGATCGGGCGGGCACGATTGAAATCGTATATTAAAAAGAAAAATCTTGAACAAAGAGTATTGGCTGGTAAAAAACGGTAATTTTATCATAGTCTCGTGCCTGACCTTTGTTTGAATTTTAAAAGTCCCAGCCAAAAAAGAACTGGGTTAATGTTTTTTTGCCGACGGAATGAAAATCGGTTCGCCGTCCGATATCCAGCCGTAGGACGAGCATATTACCGAGATTCAAACGCACGCCAAATCCAAAACTGCCGCGAAACCCTGGCCATTTGTCATTCCAAGCATTACCCGCATCTACGAATAATGCTCCGCGGATGCCGGTAAATTGCAAAGCGGCCACAGGCAAATAAATACCCAGCCGATCGATAAGCGGAAAACGTAGTTCCTGAGAAATAAGCAAAATTCGTTTTCCGTGCAAAGACCAACGAGGATAAAGCCGCAAATCCCAACTTCCGCCGAAATAATATTGCATGGCTTCTCGTCCCTCGTTGAATAAGCTCAAAAATCGTACCGCATAAGCGCTTCGATAGGTTAAGCGAAAATATTTGCGGATGTCAATCAATCCTGTCAGATAATTGACATTGGAATAGGCCAGATCGTAAGTGTTGCCCAACGTAATGTTAATGCGCTGACCGTCGATGGGGCCGCTTGGTCCCCAAAGAGAATTATCGTTAACAAAGGAGATGTATTGGCTGGAAAGATAAGCGCGCCGCCGGTTGCTAAAGAACCAATCGCGATCGGAATAGGCCATGCTTTGGCTTAAGGAAACACGCGTAAACTGGGAAAACGGGTAGCTGAAGGTAACAATGCCTCCGGCGCGTTGTTCGTAAAAATAATTATCGCCCGGATAAAAATAATAACCGGCAAAACGATAAAGACTTAGCGCCCAGTTAATGCGATGCTCCAAATTGATTTTGGTAACCGCAATGTTAAAACTCTTCCAGAATTCGCTGGCCACGCGCGCATTGTTGTAAAGCAGCACGTAGTATTGATCGTTTCCCAAAACATCGGTAAAAGCGAATTGAGCCCCGCCGGTCGTACCGAAAATCGGATCTTGGGAAACTTGTGTTTGGGCAAAATCCAAATTGTATTTGCGTACGTATGGTTTGCGTTCTTTGACAAATTTCGGTTTGATATTCACAAATGTCCAAGGTTTTGTATCGCGTACAATTAGCGGTTGGCGAATCGTTTTTGCCGAATCGAGGTGCGCCAAAAAATCGGGCTGGTACCGAATTTGAAAGGCCGATTTTTCAAAACTGCCGAACAGCATTCCGTTTTGCGGTGTCCAGCACGGATCAAAGGCGGAGCCTAAAAAGGAGGTCATTTTAAAATAGCGAATCGGTTTATTAGCCAGTGCCGCTCGCACAGGATTGGTAATTACATAAATATTAAAGGTACCGTCTCGGTCGGACGTAAACGCTAAATATTTGCCGTCCGGAGAAAAGGCGGGACTTTGATCTTTTTGCCGGCCGTATGTCAAATAGCGCAGTTCGCCGGTTTTGCGATTCATTAAAAAAATGTTGCAGCCATCGTATTTGCCCGTTGCGGTTCGATCTGAAGAAAATGCGATGTATTTACCGTCCGGCGAGTAGGTTGGATCGTCATCCGTGTAAAAATCGTGCGTCAGGCGAATTAATGTTTCTTCTTTTACCCGAAAGACGTACAAATCTTTGTAGCCACCGAAATCTAAACCGCAAAAAACAATTTCGCTACCGTCCGGTGACCAATGCGGCGAGTAAATGGCTACCAAACCAGGAAAGCGTTTTTTCCCGATGATTTTTTTGGCGGGAATATCATACAGGTATAACACGTCACTTTTGCCGTTACGTGCGCTAAAGGCCAAAATTCCTTGCGGATTAACATCGATTTTGGAATCGAATACGTGAAACGATTCGAAAGCAGAGGTGCTTTCACCTTTGACCAGCAATTGTACGTCTTTTTCCTTATCCCGCAACGAAAGCGGCTTTAGCGGCCGCATGTAAATGCTGGAATATCCCGTGCGATTCCCTACAAAAACAACGTAGGATTCTCCGTTCTGGCGATAATAAACCGGTTTAAAATTGTAACCAAAACGCACAATTGTCTCCGAAATTTGATCGGAAAAATCATGCGAGGCCATTAACGGATAGTACTGTTTCTTTAGATAATACAAATATTCGTGATCGAATTCGCGGTAGTCTTTGCCTAAAACTTCTTTGAAACATTGTTCGAACGTCGGATATTTCCATACCAGTTCCATCATGCGTAACAACTTGTCTTTACCGTATTTGCGCGAAATATAATCGAGCACGTTTTGTCCTAATTTGTACATGTAAAACGTACCGTTTATTTGGTAGGCATTTTCCAGCCCGACTATGTAATTGTTCAACACCGCGTCGCGTAAAACCATTTCGCCCTGCGCATCCCAATGGCTTGACCAGAATTCGGCCAATCCTTCGACAAACCACAACGGGGGATAGGCGCCTTCGATTTTGTCGTATTTGGCCAATACGTGGTATAATTTGGTGTGCATAAATACATGTACCAATTCATGCCGGATGACGCGTTTGAATTCTTTCAGATCGCCATTGCCGGGTACAACTACGCGTCCTTTCATGTATTCGAAGAAACCGCCCACATTAGGCGGAATAAATCCAGGCGTAACGTTGGTTTGTTCGAAATGTTCGTGCGAACTGTAAAAAATTAGGGGAATGCGGTAAATAACCGAATAATCGAATTTTTGTTGCAAATAGCGATAGGAGTCTTCGGCAAATTGCGCACCTTTTTCGGCTACGTCGCGCATTTCCGGATAATAATAAATATCGAAATGCTCGGTTTTCATTACCTGCCATTTAAAATGGTGGTAATGCACTTTATTCCGTCCGAAATAAAATCCTTGGGCCCGTATCGAAACGGCAAAAAAGAGCGCAAAAAAGAGAATTAGATGTTTCCGCTTAAAGTCCATTCCGGAATCTTTCGTTAACATACCCCGGACAAACTAATTAAAAATGGTAAAGGTTTCAAGATGCCGCATGGCAGATCGGGGCGCTAATGCGAAAAAAAAATCTGTCTTGCCTTTCCAAACACGTAGTGACCCTAAAGGGTCTCTACGTGCCCAGCGCAAGGGGCAAGGGCCGCCTGCTCATTAAAAAAATAAGGAAATTTATTGCAAATATTCTTAAATTCCTTTAATCTTAATTGGAAAAGGCCGATCATCATTCAAGTTGTCAAAAGGAGAAAAAATATGCAAACCATTCTCGTAACCGGCGGGGCCGGATTTATCGGTTCGAACTTTGTACGTTATATGTTGCAAAAATATGCGGACTACCGCATTATTGTTTTGGATGCTCTGACCTATGCCGGTAATCGCGAAAACCTGGCCGATTTTGAACGAGATCCGCGTTACCTGTTTTATCATGGCGATATTGGCGACGCACAAGTTGTCGATAATTTGATGAGTAATGCGGATGCGGTGGTGAATTTTGCCGCCGAAACCCATGTGGATCGTTCCATTTTAGAAGCGGGAAAGTTTATCGATACGGATATTCACGGAACCTTTGTCCTTTTGGAAGCGGCCAAAAAACATGGCATCGAACGTTTTTTACATATTTCCACGGACGAAGTGTATGGCTCCATTGAAAACGGTTCGTTTAAAGAAACCGATCCTTTAATGCCCAACAGCCCTTATTCGGCCAGCAAAGCAGGCGGAGATTTGTTGGTTCGTTCTTATTTTAAAACCTACGGTTTGCCGGTGCTAATTACGCGTAGTTCCAATAATTACGGGCCGTACCAGTATCCCGAAAAACTGATTCCCTTATTTGTAACTAACGCCATCGACGATGTGCCTTTGCCGTTATATGGTGACGGTAAAAATGTTCGAGATTGGATTTATGTTGAAGATAATTGTGCCGCCATCGATATGGTATTGCACCATGGACAAATTGGCGAAATTTACAATATCGGCGGGGGCAATGAGCGGGAGAATATTTTTATTACCCGGTTTATTCTTGAATATTTGGGTAAATCCGAATCCTTAATTAAACCCGTAGCCGATCGGCCCGGACACGACCGTCGTTATTCGGTAGATACTTCCAAAATTCGCGCATTGGGCTGGCAACCGAAATGGAGTTTGGAAGACGGTTTAAAACAAACCATCAATTGGTATGTGGAAAACGAAAATTGGTGGCGCAAAATCAAAGAAAAGCAAGAAGAATACAAACGCTTTTATCAGGCGCATTACGCAAATCGTTAATTTGCTAACACCGCTCCGCATTGGCTGGCAAAGCGGGGCGGACTTATTTCAGGGCGTCAGATGGCAGTAAAAAAGATCCCGTGTAAAAATCATCCGCAGCGTTTAACAACCCGTCGCTGTTATTATTGCAAAACCCCGGTGTGCTCCGAATGCCAGGTACGGCGTGCACACCATATCTTTTGTAGTTCAAAATGCTATTATTTATGGAAAACACAACAAATAATCCGACCGCTGAAAAAATACAAACACAAAACCGCACTTTTGTTTTTAATTGCGTTTGCGCTTTTTTCCATCGGACAATTTTACTACCTGAATACCAAAATTAACCGTCTGGCTAAGCAGCGGGAAAAACGCGAAATGAAATCGGCGCCAGACACCGAGCAATTGTGGTTCAATTTGGACACAACAGTGGCGCGGGCCAACGGGCGCATTTCGTTTACGATTACCGGTACGCCTAGTGCCGCGGTTTCGATTTGGCACAACGGGAAAATGGTTGCCATGTCGGCCGATATCTCGAAAGACAATATTTTAAAGGGAATTCCGCTGTACTTCGGTGAAAATCGTTTTGTGCTTTGGGAACATCGCGCCAATGGGCAACAAATATTAGTCGATTCGTTCCGTATCGATTGGCATTCTGCCCGTTTGCGGTTTTTGTCCCTTCCGCTGTATTCCGTGCCGCTTAGGCAAAAACTACTGGCATTAACGTTTGACGCCGGTTCTACCGATAAAGGAAGCCGCAATATTTTACGCGTTTTAAGAAACAAAGAAATACACTGCACCATGTTTGTTACCGGACGCTTTGTAAAACAATTTCCCGATCTCGTACGTCAAATGGTTGCCGACGGCCATCAAATTGGTAACCACACTTTTAATCATCCTCATTTGACTACCTATGTCCGCAACGAACGGCAACAAACATTAGGAGGTGTTACCCGCCGTTTTGTCTTTCGGCAACTACGTAAAACCGACAGTTTGTTCAAAAAGATTACCGGACGACATCTGGCTCCGTTTTGGCGAGCACCGTTTGGAGAGTTTAATAAGCAAATTTTACGTTGGGCCGCCGAAGCCGGTTACAAACAAGTCGTTTGGTCGCATCATTGCGATGCGCTGGATTGGGTAGCCGATTCTACTTCGGAGTTGTATCGTTCCGCCGCGGAAATTTTGCACCACTTTTTACGCTTGGAAGAAACTTCCGGATTGCAGGGGCGTATTATTCTCATGCATTTAGGCACGGAACGCCATCGCGATTATCCGTACCGAATTCTACCGGCTCTTATCGATTCGCTGCGTATGCGCGGATACCGATTTGTTACCGTCGGTCAGTTATTGACCGCCAAAACAAAGCAATCCTTGGCACGTAAGTAAATCGGTTCGATACATATTGAAAAACCGGTAAAAACAACTGTTGGAACATCATTCAAACAGATAAAACAAAAAGGAACGCCATGGACGACGAACGGACAATCCGAACATTAAAGATATTAAGCATTCTTACCGTTCTATTTATCCTTTACAACACCCTTATGCCGTTTAAACCGTATTCCGACTGGTGGAAAGTGGCGCGTCATTTGCACAGAATCGAACTGATTCCCATGATTGTACGGGGCCGAATGAATCCGTTGACCGATTTGATCGGTAATGTTTTGCTGTTTATCCCTTTCGGGTTTTTCATAATGTTGTACTTGTTGGCGCAACGGCGAACAGGCAACGGATTGAAAATCGTATTTGCGGGAATGCTTTTTAGTTTAAGTATCGAAATCACTCAAATATTTTTCCGCTATCGAACCCCGTCCACCACGGATGTGATCATGAATACCTTTGGCACGGCAGTGGGCGTGATTGGTGCAAAAATTTATTTCCGTCATCTTGCGGTTCGCGTGCAGCGTTTTATCGAAACCACCTTAGAAAACGAACCGGTTACATTAATTCTTATTCTGATAATTTTGGTGCAATTTTTCGGATCGTTACTGCCGTTTAACGTAACCATTACGATTTCCGATTTAAAGCGTGCGTTGGCCCACGCAAATATTGAACCTTTCGGGGTAAAACCTCTGGGACTTTTATTCGGCACTTCCCATAAATATGCGGCGCAAATGACCTTTTCCGGAGCAAAGTTTTTAGGTAATGTTTTGTTTTATGCCATATATGGATATCTGGTTTTATACTCATATTTTCAATACTGGCGCTTCCGACGTGAAGGGAAGTGGTTTCTTTTTGCCTTGTTGATTTTGTACTTTCCGCTTTTGGAAGTTACCCAGTTTTTTATCAAATCGCGTACGGCCGATATTAACGATGTCATTAGCGGATATTCAGGGGCGTTTATCGGTGCCGCCGCTTTGCTGGCGGTTCGAAAGAAAAACTGGTTTAGGGGCATGAAAACCATCGAAATCAAACATTTTATTTTGCCGATTTTTATTTACCTGTTGTATATTTTTTACACGGGATTCCGACCGTTTGATTTTACCACAAATTACAACTTAATTCGTCCCAATTTGCAAATTCATAATCTGGTTCCTTTTTACGCCTATTACAAAGTTACCTCGTTGTGGAATATTTACGATTTGTTGGAATCGTTTTTTATGCTGTTGCCGCTGGGATTCGTTTGGGCATTGTTGAAAAATAAAAACGGAATTTCACAAAAAGCCGAACGGCAAGCCGTAGTTATCGGTTTGGCCGTGGCGCTTATTATCGAAGGGGCACAGGTCTTACTGCCCTCGCGTACCGGTGAGGTTACCGACGTGATTATGAATGCATTCGGATGTTATGCCGGTGCGCGGTTTTATCGCTATTACTATCAAAATTATATTATGAAAAATGATTTTATTCGCTCGTTAAGTAAAAAAGACAACGTTTGATTTTAACCGTTAACGGACATCGATCGCTACGGATTGCAAATAAAATGGCACAGATTGCCTGCCGAATATTATGCCAAACAAGGCCACGCCCTCTTTTAATTTGGCACACCATACCCAACCGCGCTTAACGGATATATGATTTGCTGTTTTGCACATCGCCGCTGCTTGGTTGGCTCCTAAAATTTTGATCCTGATTCATACTTTATTAAATTTGACGCAAACATAAAAAATGTGGTTGGTATGGATTTAAAAACATTAATCGAAAATAAAGAACGGGAAAAGGCAAAAAAGCAATATCTGCAATTTTCCGAAGGAGAATTGGAAAAATTGCGTCCCGACGAAGTAGAACGCATTATCGAACATTTTCGCGGAAACACATTGGTAAAACTGCCGGAGAGTGAAATTGCATTTTTCGAATGGTTAAAAAATGCGGATCGCGCGGTATGGGATGATTTGTGGCAGGATGATACGGAAGAAGAAGATTATTTGGTAAGCGTGGATTTTTTACGGGAATTTATTCGTGAAACACCTTCGTTCCCCATTTGTGATTTGATCGATGAACCGAATTATTGGTTTACGTTTCGTCATATTAAACCCAAAGGATTGGAATATTTGCAGGAAGAAGTGCGATTGAAAGTGGAAACGGACGAAGACCTTTCGCTCGAAGAATTGTTTTTACTGGAAATTAGCGTTTCTTCCACGGATATCTGGCATTTTGCTCATCGCCATCAGGTATCTGTTGAACGCATGAAAAAAGCCATTAACCAAATGGTGTATAATGGCTGGATCGTACATTTGACGAATCGTGACGATTTGGTTCGCTATCTTGATTTTTAGGAAAAATTGCCCGGTTTTTTTCTAAAACGCCTTTAATGAATCGCCGTTTATTGCGTAAGATAATGATTGTCCCGCGAGAAAATTTAATGGAAGAATTTGGTTTGTACATATCCGTCTTGCTAAAATTTTTAGCCGCTTCCGTATTACTGGAACGTATTCTGGAGTTTTCCGACAAATTGTTTTCGTTTGTAGGAATACGCTTAGGCCGCAAGGCCCAGCTTTTACGTTTGGCAGATTTGGATACAAGTACTTCCGCAGAATCGGTCCGTTTGGTAAAAAAAGCCTTTGTGGTTCAGACGGCGGGAATTTTGTTAGGAATTGGTATTTGCTATTTTTCGAATCTTGGTATTTTACGCGAATTAAAATTGGTTAACGTCCAACATCTTTACTGGTGGGATATTTTGCTTTCCGGCATTTTTATTTCTGGCGGCAGCGAACCGATCCATCAACTGATCAATTTCCTTAAAGGGCACCAGCAGGTACTTAAAGAGCAAACCTCCCGACTGCAAGCTAAAGCGCAACAAAAAAGTCCTTTAAGCCAGCAGCGTCCGGGAGAACGGATTGGTATTACCTATCAGGGAGGGCTGTATCCCGAAAAACCCGGGCACGGACTGCGGAAAATAAATCCCCAATATATTGTGGTTCATCATTCCGGCACTTCGGCCGATGCCGGTTTTTCCGATATCGTCCGCACGGAACAAAAAGAACGGCGCAATAAGCGAGGAAGTTACCGCCTTGACCCTTCGTTTCATAGCGTAATTACGTTTGACGGAAAATACCATCATTACTGTCGCTGGGATTCAATAGGCTGGCATGTGGCCAAAGGAGCCAAGGTTTCCAATGCCAATTCGTTGGGCCTTTGTTTTGTGGGTAATTTTCAACCCCGCCGTAAAAACCCTTCCAATTTAAAAAATCGACCATCGGAGGAACAATTGGAAACCGGTGCAAAATTGATTGCGCTTTGGCGGATTTTGTACCATATTCCGGAACGTAACGTAGTGGCCCACAGCTCGGTGCATCGAGCCCGCATCCATTGTCCCGGCGATAATTTTCCGCTGGAACGCCTTATTGCCAAATCGACGCAAATTTTAAAGAATTGGCAAAACGATCTTCAAATGACGGAAGATATTGAACGGTTTAAAAAACAACGGTTTATTTATGTTTAAAATAAAAGCAAAACAGTTTATTAGCCTCATTTTGATTGTATTGATTTTTTCGCAAATTGTGTTGGCGCAAAGTGTTCGTGGCGAAAAAAACTTTTTCACCTCGGATGTTGTAAACATCTATTTTTTAATGCTGCTTTTTGCCACCATTATCAATCGACTTTTGGAATATGCCAAGTTATTGGTAATTCTTGTAAATCAGCGTGTCGGTTTGCTTACCCGATTAAGCGATGCCTTGTTTGATTCGGTAACGCACAAAATGGATCTGCTGGGCATTAACTACGATGCGCAAAAAGTGCGCGAAAAATTGAATAAACACGTGGTTTTTGTCATCATGCAATTTGGGGCGTTTGTTATGGGAATTTTCCTGGCTTGGTGGCTGCAATTGAATGTAATGGCGCAAGTTCAATTTTCGATGGGTAAGGTTTGGGGCTTTGTATTAACCGGAGTGCTAATTGGCGCCGGCGTGGAGCCTATTCACGCATTTTTTCGCATTGCCCAAGAAAAACGTAAAATCAAAAAACTAATGTCTACCCTGGGCGATTTTTCGGATGATTCGGATTAAAGGATGCCAATGGCTTGAGGGAAAAAGAATGCGAGTGTGGTTTGCCTTTTATTAATAAGCCAAATAAAGCGGTTTTAAGTAAGGTCCAAAATTTGGCGAATCCGTTTGACAAGATCTACCGGAGCGAATGGTTTTTGAATAAAATTGATTTCGCTGTTTAAAACCCCTTTTTGGGAAATTTGATCTTCTGTGTATCCGGACATAAAAAGCACCCTTAAATTCGGTTTTTTCTTACGAATGAAATCGACCAACTTTTTTCCCCCTATACCGGGCATTATGACATCGGTAATTAATAAATCGACCTGCAAGTTGTTTTTATTGAATTTTTCCAGAGCTTCTTCACCATTGGACGCAACAATTACTTTGTAACCGAAATAATGTAACGACCGCAAAGTCAATTCTCTTACGGAAGGATCGTCTTCTACTAAAAAAATCGTTTCCGTTCCTTTGAGTTTTGCTCCGTAAATCGATTGAATATTTTGTTCGGAATTTTTCTTGTTTGTCTCGATTGCCGGAAAATAAATACAAAAGGTACTGCCCGCCTTCGGAGCACTTTCAACATAAATATATCCGTCGTTTTGTTTTACGATGCCATATACCGTGGCCAATCCCAGACCGGTACCCTGACCAACCGGTTTGGTAGTAAAAAAAGGCTCAAAAATATGTTTTTGCGTTTCTTCATCCATGCCAATGCCATTGTCTATTACCGATAGGCGCACATATTTACCTTTTTTGATTTCCGGATATTTGTTTAGCAAACTTTTATCCGGAATAAAATTTTCGGTTTTAATGATAATTTTACCGCCGTCCGGCATGGCCTGTCGGGCATTAATGGCCAAATTTAAAATGATTTGTTCGATTTGATTTTTATCGGATTCAATCGGCCACAAATTTTCGGCAAGCTCGCAGACAATTGTAATGTCTTCACCGATCAAACGCGTAAGCATTTTTTCGATATTATGCACCAAGGTCGTTAAATTTAACGGGGAGGGCTGGCGAATTTGTTTTCGGCTAAAGGCCAGTAACTGGCTGGTCAGGTTCTTGGCGCGTTCACCCGCTTGAAATATTTGTTCAATTTTAGGGTAAAGCGGATTATCCGAAGGCATGGAATGTAAAATCAACTGGGAATAACCGTTAATAACGGTAAGCAAATTATTAAAATCATGAGCAATACCTCCGGCCAAACGTCCGATAGCTTCCATCTTTTGTTTCTGCAGCAATTCGTCTTCCAGTTTTTTGCGATCGGTAATGTCTTCGATATTGGTTAAAAAATGAGTTGTTTTACCATTGTTATCCTTTAACGGACTGATGGTAATACGTTGCCAAAAGGGCTGTTGGTTTTTACGCTTTCCCGAAAGTTCTCCTTGCCAAATTTTTCCGCTGCGTATGGTTGCTTTTACATCTTCCAGTAATTCTTCGCTAAAATTGGCAATTTTGATGTGCCGGGCGTGTTTCCCTTTGAGTTCTTCCAAACGATAACCTGTAATTTGCGTAAAAGCCGGATTGACGTATTCCACTGTACCGCTTTTATCGGTAATGAGCATTGCCGTCGGACTTTGTTCGATGGCTTTGGATAATTTGCGGATGGTTTGTAAATGCTTTTTTTGTTCGCTGATATCAATGAATGTACCCAAAATGGCCGGTTTGCCGTTAAACAAAATACGATGACCAAACGCCTCCAAGGCTACCGTTGAACCGTCTTTACGCTTTCCGGTGAGTTCTAAGTGCATTTCCTTTTGACGACCTTCTATTAATGCGTTTATGCTGTTTTCGATGCGGGGCCTGTCTTCTGGAACAATGAACTCGCCAATGGATTTGGATTGTTCGAATTTTTGCGTGGCATCAAATCCGAAAATTTGGGCAAATTTAGGATTGGTGTAATTGAGTAAACCGTCTCGTATCAAATAAACGCCGGTTAAGGACTGTTCGGATAAAACGCGATATTTTTCTTCACTTTCGTTTAATTTGTTTTGATAATATTTACGTTGCGTAATGTCAATGGAATGCAGAATGATAAACTGCGGCTTTTGCCGTTTATCGCGAACAATCGATCCGAAGCAATCCAAATAGCGGATGCCGCCATTTGGCCCTTTAATTTTTAATTCTGTCTGGAATTGGAGGTTTTGTTTGATTGTGGCCAGAATTGTTTTAAAAAGCGTTTTTGATTCCGGCATTAAAAAATAAAAAAAGTTTTTTTTAAGAACCGTTTGCTTGCTTAACGAAAAAGCGCTTAAAAAGGCCTGATTAACATCCAGAATGGTACCGTCAAATCCCAAAATATGAATCCAGGTATTGGCCGAATCGAACAATGTGCGAAAGTGCTCTTCGCTTTGTTTTAAACGCCGACTACGTAAAATGAAAATCCAGATCAAAAAGGCAATCGTGAAACTAAAAATCAAATTAAAAAAGAAGAAGCGGTTATTAGATGGAGAAATTTCAGCCGTGATAAAACTTTTTTTGGGGAACAAGGTAATGAGCCATTTCTGATCGATGATTTTTGCCAAAGCGCTGGCTTTGTATTTGTTGGCATCAATTACGCTTTGAGGAATATTCCCCTTCCAGAAAATGGGTTGGATTTTATTGCTGTACACAACATAGTTAAAATGGGAATTCACATAGGGATCGTTCAGACAATATTGAATTAACGTATCGATGCGAAACACCACGTTTAGGAAGCCTAAAATTTTATGATTTTCGGAAAATACCGGAAAATAGGTGACAAACCCGTTACCTCCTTGTAAAAGATGAATGGGCGAAGTGCAAGAAAGCGATCCGGTTCGGATGGCTTTGTTTAATGCCTCCTGAACTGTAGGAAAAGGATGTTTATGCAAGTTTTTGCCCAAAGCCAGACGATTCGGTTCTTCCGGTGTCACAATTTTGATGGTCCAGGTACTATCAATCCAATTAATGGCCTGAAAGCCAGGATAGGTGTTTAAAATGTTTTGTGCGTCTCGTTTAAATTTTGCTACATTGTGTGCGTATTCAATCGTCCAAGATTTCGCCAAAAGACTAACAACGGTTTCGCGCGCTTTAACCCAATTTTCTACCCGAATGGCCAACTGTTGGCTCATTACATGCGTTAACTCTTTTAGTTTAATGGAATTTTGCTGACGTTCGTGCAGCCACATTAAACTAAGAATTACGGCTAAAATAATAAATAACAAAAATGGCGGAACCAACGGGCTGGTTTGGGCTAATAGTTGGGACCTTTGTTTTTCCTTTGCCATATTTACCAATCGATGAAGATAACTTGGTATTGATTTTCGGCGTTGTGAGAATGTTCTTTAATGAATTGTCCGTAATCGGGTAAGTAAAATTTTCAGTCTTGACAATTTTTTATTATTTTGCTTTTTCTGGTGGATTGGGTTGGATAGGATGGAAATATGCGTTTTATTAAAATTTTTATCGTATGGATCCTTATAAGCCAGTTGGGGTCTTTATATGGCGGCGATGCATTTCGCTGGACGGTCGGAGAAAAGTTGGTATACAAAGTACGCTGGTCTTTTGTACGTTTGGGTACGCTTCAAATGCATTTGACAGATACGGTGCGCGTTAAAGGCCAGTTGTTGTACAAAGTAGACTTGAAAATGGACAGCAACCCGGTCTTAATTTTTGTGAATTTACACAATCGTTACCAATGTTTAATCGATTCGCTTTTTCGGCCGGTCAAATATGTAGTTAAAGAAAAAAATGGCGACCAGAAAAACAAAATGATCTACCTGTTCGATTACCAAAAAAATACGGTTATCTGGCAAGTGTTTGATCCGAAAGATTCAACCAAAATAATCAAACAACAACTTTTAAAATTAGATCATTACATGTACGATGGAATTTCACTTACTTATTTTGCACGTGGGAACGCGCGAGAAAATGCTTCCTTTCGTGTCTATTCATTTTTTTATGCCCGCGTCGGTCCGGTGGACATGCATTTTAGCGCACAGCCCAAAAACATTTACTTTAAGCCTTTAAAGCGCAAATTTAAAACATACCAAGTACAGGGTATGTTTCATTTAAAAGGCATTGCCGGAGTTACCGGGGCATATAAAGGATGGTTTACCCATGACGATCGGCGCATACCTTTAGGTGCCCAAATGAAGGTTTTTGTCGGCAATGTAAAGGTGGAATTGGAACATTGGGAAAAATGGAACCCTTAAGCGTTAAAAACCGTTTGCCACAATGCCGATTTTTTACAATAAAATACGGCAGCCGATGGTTTTAAGCCGATTCCGGAATGCTTTGTTGGTCGATAGGCACTTGTTGTGCTGTAACAATACCCTTGGTTTTTGGGGGGCGGCGGTGTGGCGGAACTTTGGTTTTTGGCAATACAACTTCATGCGGACCAATCATAGCTCCCTCGCCGATTTCTACATTACCCATTATGGTTGCCTTCATACCAATTGTGACACCATCGCCGATTTTAACTTTGGAGAGTACCAAATAACCTTTTTGACCGTAATGGGCAATAATATGTGCGGAACCGCCGATGGTTACGTAATTGCCGATTTCAATAAGCCCCGGGTCGGAAATATTGGTGGTGTTAATATGCACACCCTTGCCCATTTTCATACCCATCATTCGATAGAATAACGTATTTAACGGAGTCGGAGTGATGAATTCCAGAAATGTGTAACGTACCACATAGGTTAAGGCATTGTGAACATACCATGGCACAACGCCCAAAGAAAAATAATTTCCTCGGAAAGGTTTAATTCTGAACGGTAAAATGAAATTAAAAAACGGTACCACAAAAATAAGCGTAAGTCCGTAAATAAAATAAGCGGCAACCGCTGCGCTACCCATAGCGGCATAGTGGAATAGTGGCAACCATTGCAGAGTGGCTTCTTTTACCCAAAAAAACACATAAAGGCCCGGAGCAAGCGAAATACCCATGGCTAAAACGCCAACCAGATACAAAGGTGTTAAGGCCACCAAAAAGGCCCCGTTGCGAAAACGACGAAGTAAAAATTCAAGAAAACCGGCAATACCTTTTAAATTGGATTTTGTGGTTAAAATATTTTCGTTAACTGCTTTTTTGCGACGTTTTTCTTCCATGAGCGGAACTCCATTTTTATTGAATTGGGATTTAACGTGCGTATCCAATAAAATTTTTTCGTTTAAAGTTATTATGTCAATAGTTAAAAATTATGCCCAAACGCACAATTTTTTTGGGGAATAGAATTTCATGTTTTTTAAATCGACCCAATTATTCATATCTTCAGAAGAAAATAAAAAATTAAAACGGTAATTATTGCTCTAAAGCATTGTTTGTTAAGATCGAAAACATATCTTATATTAAAAAATAAAAAATAAAATTCGTTACATTTATAAGGCGGTAGGCCATGAACAATGCGAATCATTCAAATGAAGAACTTGAAAAAATCAAATTAAAACAAATCCTTAAATTGGTAACCCATAGTTTTTACAAAGAATTGGTGAATTACGGGGTAGAGGCCAACGATATCATCAGTGTTTCCACGCAATTGCTGGATCATGTACTGCAGAAAAATCCGCCGGAGAACAATAACGGTTCGTATCAGGGAGACTTTAAAATCGGTGATATTCAAGATTACTGGTCGGAGAAAAAACAACTTATTCTCAAAGATGTGCACATCGAACCGTTGTCGGATGAAGAGTCGGTTGAAACCGTTTGCCATTGGCTTAAACAAAGAGAAATATCACAAACCTTTATCCGCTTTTTCCCCAAAGAAAAGGTAAAATTGTATGATTATTTAATTAACAATGCAACCAGAAAATATTTTTCCGTGAAATATTTACAAACGCATTTTGTGGGTATTATCGGAGCCGAAAACATCGATAAGACAAATAAAAAACTGGAAATGAAAAAATTTATCGGCGCTTCGGATTTTCGCAATCGGGGCATTGGAAAACTCTCCACTTTTTTATTTCTTTACTACGTTTTCGAAATTTTGGATTTCAATAAAATTTACATTCATTCTTTGGATACCAATATTAAAAATATCAATTTAAACAGTAAATTCGGCTTTGAATTGGAAGGTATTTTGTATTCGGAAGTGTTACTAAACGGCAAACCCAGAGATGTACTGCGCATGGGTTTATTAAAGCCCAAATGGCAAACGTTATTTAACGGACATTAATGATTGTCGGGGAAGATGCCACATGGCCGAAAACATGCCTCGCGTGGCCGTAGGCGCGATTATTTTCAAAAAGAACAAAGTGCTTTTGATCCAACGGCAAAATCCGCCGGCACAGGGTTTGTGGGCCATTCCGGGCGGCAAAGTACGTTGGGGCGAAACATTGCACCAGGCATTAAAACGGGAAATTCGGGAAGAAACCGGGCTAGAGATTAAAATCGAACGATTGGTAAAAATCGTAGAATATTTGCCGGGAGAAAAAAATAATACCGATTACCATTACATTATCTTGGATTTTTTAGCCCGGGTAACTCAGGGTGAAATTAAAGCAGGTGATGACGCGCTGCAAATCGGCTGGTTTTCCGAAAACGAAGTGCGGCATTTAACCCTAACCCAAAGTACCAAAGAATTGCTGCAAGACGAATTCGGGTTTTGAATTCGATTCGCAAACGAAATTTTTTAAATACGATCTTGTTCGTAAAGGGGAAATACGCTTTTCTTTTGTTGCAGATGGTTTCTAAAAATTTCGAACCCCAGCATCATTAATCCGCCAAACAAAAATCCTTCCAGAGAACCTAAAATCAGGCGCGATAAAAATCCAAAATCCACCTCACCGAATAGCGATGAAAGGGCATTTAAGTTGATTTGTGCATTGGAAAACGATTTTGAAATGGCTGCAATACTGCCGCTGAACAAGTTCCCTTTGAAAAAAGTAAGCATAATGGCACCAATGGTGGTACCAATGGCGACAATTAAGATTTTCAGGCTTTTTTTTCGGATTTTTTGCTCGGCAAAAACAAATGCTAAAGACAACCAAAAACCCAATACGGCCGCTTCGAACGCGCCCGTGATTTTAATTAATTGCTGACCGAACAACACTTTGAGAATATCAATACCAATAATATTGACCAACGCTCCGATAATTAAACCGCCAAGGGTACCGCCGACCACAGTCCACCATTTACTGTGCCGGTAGGAAATGTGGCGCATGATTACCAGCCCGGAGCTGATACCCAAGCCGCCTAAAAAAGAGGCCAGCGCACCCAACGAAACAAGAGCCAGTAAATACGTTACGGTTTCGAAAGTGGGCGCATGGCGCAAATAGGCCAAAATACCGCCGAGCAGCGATCCCACGATGAATCCGGAAACAAGAGCCCCCAGAGTAGCCCCTACGATTTCGCGAACAATTTGTTTTCGGCTGCGAAAAATACGCACCCAAAAAAGACCGGACATCACCAAAAAAACAACAGAAAGCGGTAAGCGACGTAAATACACAAGATTAATATCGTAATCTCGCACAAAAGAGAGACTGATGGCCCGTCGAATCAAACCTGCCTTTTTGTGGTTTTTACCTTGTGCCAGCAGTTTTTGCGCCTCGGATCCGAAATTTTTCAGGAAGACAATACTGGCGGTTTTGCGTACGTTTAAATCGGAATCCCACAAAGCCGTGCGATTTAAAAGTTTCTTAAGTTCCGGATCGGTAATATTCAGGGCCGATTCAATTGCGCACATACGTATGCCCGGGTCATCCGCTTGCATGGCTTCGGAAATGATCGACGTAAAATCAGGCGTAATAGGCTTAAGCCATTCCGGCAAAATATACCGGCGAAATATCATGCTTTTGGCAATAAAATATGCTTGTTCAGCCGAAAGCTCCAATTGCAAACCAAAAGGTAAAAGTACCTGAATGGCATCTTCGTCCAGCAGAAGTTGGTGATTGCGATAGTTTTCCATGGCGTTTTGCAACATGGCCCGGGCACGCCGGATTCTTTGTTCCTCGTCGGTAATCCATTCTTTTATTTTGGGAACCAAAAAGTCGTGGCTAAGCTCAACCCAATTTTGACCTTCCTGTCTGCCCAAACGGACTAAGCGGGCGTCGGAAAGTTCGTTTAACAAGTTTAGGATTTGCCGGTCGCTAAATTCAGGAGATCGAAGCTGTTTTAACAATTTGTTAACCGCCATAACCTTGCGCTGAAAATCGACGGTAATCAGGCATTTTAAGATATGTTTGACCATTACGGCTTGTTTTTCGGCAAATCGGTTAAGCACACGTTCCATATAGCCTTCCAGAATGTGAGAAGCACGGCCCAATTGCCAATAAATATCACGTGTGATGCCTTTTTGCGTATCCCGATGATCATAAAGCACATCGCACACAATTTGAAGTTGCGGAGGATCGATGTCGTTTTCGCCGTTACTTAAATCGGTTAAAATTTCGCGGGCCAGAGTTTCGTCAAAAGGACAACCTACCGCCCGAGCCGGTTTTAATATTGCTTCTATGGCTTGTCTGCCGGTTAGTTTGAGTAAGCGGTATTCATGGTGAAAAATTTCAGGAATGGCTGGTTTAAAAAAACTCATTTCCGAAAGCAAATCTTCACGTAAAACAAAGACAAAACGCATGGTGGTTAAATCGTTCTGAAAAATAAAGCGCAGTAATGCCAAAAACTTTTTTTTCTGCGCTTTATCCAATTGCAGAAAAAAATCTTCGAATTGGTCAAAAAAGAAAACAATAAAACGATCGTTCGGTTTGTTTTGCCACTGTAAATTAATATTTAAGTTATGGTCATAAATTGCTTGCAAAGAAAAATCGGGTAAAAAGGTTTTTAAAATTTGTACGATTTCTTCCGTGGGATCAAAAAAGCTGCGTACGATAAACGTTCGATGGCCAGCACGCTTAAAGGCGGGAATTAAACCGGCGCGAATTAAGGAACTTTTACCGACACCGCTACGCCCGTGAATAATAAAACTTCGATGGGCCAGAATTTTGGATGAAAGCAAGGCAACTTCTTGTTCGCGTCCGAAAAATAAAAAAGCATCCCCTTCATTGTAATAATCGAGAAATTTGTAAGGCCGAAGGACGCTCGGTCGCTTCTGATCTTTTTGGGGTAGGGCTTGTTGTGAAGCCGGTTGCACATCCGCGATAAACATATAGCCATGCTTGGCTACAGTTTTAATGAAATGCGGATTGTGGGCATTATCTTGTAAAGCCTTGCGAATATCTTTAATGCACTGGCTTAACGCGGAATCGGTCACAATGGTATCGTGCCAAACGGTTTCGAAGATGGTTTGTTTTTCCACAAGTTTATGCGCATTTTGCACCAAAAGAATTAAGACATCAAAATATTTTGAATTTAGTGCAATTGCCTTTCCGCTTTTTTTTAGCTGGCGGTTATCTATATCGATTTCAAAATCGGCAAAACGATAGGCGCTTATTTTGTTTTCCATAGTTACTTTAAAGTTTTCTCATAATTTACTCATGTATTCAAAATAAAAATTCAATAAATATAAAAATTATCAATACATAATGTATTGTTTCTTAATTGCATTAAATTACGTAATACATCGTATTTTACCAAAAACAAATTATGCGGGAAAGCAACATGAAACAACCGTTAACTTTGAATGCTGGCCAACATTCCGTTAAAGACAACCTACATGTGGCCATTATTATGGATGGCAACGGGCGATGGGCACAACAAAGAGGGCGCCCTCGTTTTTGGGGCCATCGGCAGGGTGCCGAGGTGGTTAAAAAAATTGTTGAAGTGGCTCCCGATTACGGTATTGCGGTTTTAACTCTTTATGCGTTTTCTTCGGATAATTGGAAACGGCCTCAACAAGAAGTAAATATGCTCATGCAATTGCTGCAGCGTAAGTTGCAGAGCGAAACAAAAAACAGCATTAAAAACGGTGTACGCATGAGTTTTATCGGTCGCAGAGATCGTTTGGATCCGCGACTGGTTGCCGAAATGGAAAAAGCGGAACGGGAAACAGCGCAGGGACAAAAACTACATTTGCGCCTTGCGGTCGATTATTCGGCACGTGAAGTTCTGGCCCGAGCCGCTCAATTGGCCGCGCAGAATAACGATTTTTCCAGAGAACGTTTTAATGAATATCTGGCGCAAGCCATGCATAGTCCGGTGGTTACACCGGATGTGGATTTGCTAATCCGCACGGGCGGAGAACAGCGATTGAGCGATTTCCTTTTGTGGGAATGTGCGTACGCCGAATTCTATTTTACCGAAGTAATGTGGCCCGATTTTGACGAAAATGAGCTGGCTCGTGCTGTTGCCGCTTTTCATTCCCGTGAACGTCGTTTTGGCGCCGTCCCGCAAATGCAGGTTTCCTTCGGCTGAGATTTTTACAAATCATACAAATGATCATCGATTTTAGGGCGTTTTTTACGCCCTTTAATTTTGCCAAAGCTTTTCAGCAAAAGCGGATCTTCGTTTTCGATGATATTGCCTAACTCCGCTTCAATTTGTTCGGGATCTTCACCTTTTTCCATGCGCCGGATAGCCTCTTCCATTCCTTCGCCGAAATGAATCCCCGCCTCTTTGGCAAACTTACGCATTAAAGAAGCCATTTGTCTGGGATTATGCTCGTCAATATGTTCGGCTTCGTTTGCCAACGATTCCAAAACGCGTTCCATGCGTTGTTCGTCAATACCGGAAAATGTATCGTCCGTTTCTTCAACCGAGTGCTCGGAAGATAGCGTTGCAAACATAGAAACTCGTCGTTCTAGTTTGATGTTTTTGCAAGTAGGGCAGTAGGGAATTTTTTCGGTATTTACGGTGCGGCTTAAGAATTTGTAAATGGTATTGCATTGCGGACAATAAAATTCGTATATCGGCATAAACCGGCTCCTGCTTTGGTTGTAAATTTTTTTATTGCTAACAAAAAATACATAACTTTAGATGTTAACACAATCGGTGGGGTTACGGAAATTGCAGACAAAAAATATTATCCGCGATATTGCCAAATTAAATTCATTACAGAAAGCCGTAATCGATTCCAGTTCGCTTATTTACTTGTTTAAATTGAATTTGGTGCAACCGCTCGGCCACGTTGTGCGCTTATTGGCACCGACGGGAATTTTTAACGAAACGGGATTGGCCGAATTACCCGTGGTTCAAACCGATTGCTCCGGAAGCAACGCGCTTTTGCCCGACGAGCAGGTGCTGGCTTTGGCCAAAGCGCAGCGCTGCGCTATAATTTCGGATGATAAAAAGATATTGCGAAAAGCCGAAGAATACGGTTTGGATTATTTTAATAGTTTAATGATGCTGTTACTACTATACGAACATGGAATTTTAGATTACGAGCAAGCCGAGCGCAAACTGGAAGAATTGTACGCTTTTGCACATTACGGTAAAAAAATTCGGGATTATGGCCGGATGCTTTTTGCGTCGATAATTCCTCCTTCATCCGGAACCGTTTTTTAAAATTTTGTTGATTGCGGTAGGCCCCTAAAAAAGAAGCTATTCTTCGAAAACGACCATTTTGGTGTTTTCGGAATAGTTTTGGAAGTGGATGGTATCAGCGTTACGGTATTTTTCCAAAATATTTTTAATGCGTAAAATGGCCCGTTCCATGCGTTGCATATATTTAAGCTGTTGTTCCGATAATTGTGAGCCGTTTAACGATTCTTTTAATAAAAACAAATTTCCGCTTAACACGGTTAACGGTTGATTTATTTCATGATTCGCCGTAACGGCCATGGCCAAAATCGAACTTTGGCGTTCCAGTTCCAGCAGCCGTTCATGCGTATGTTTTAAACGCAAGTGGGTTTCGATGCGAGCTAACAATTCCGCTCGATTAAAAGGCCGGGTAACATAATCGGCGGCGCCTAATTTAAACCCTTTTTGCACACCTTCTTCATCGTTGCGTGCGGTTAAAAAAATGATGGGAATGTATTTGGTCTCTTCGCGCGATTTGAAAATTTTACAAACTTCAAACCCGTCCAGCTTGGGCATCATGATGTCAAGCAAAATCAGATCGGGGCGTTCTTTGGCTGCAATTTCATAAGCCTTTTCACTATCCAAGGTGGCAATTACTTTGTAATTTTCTTTGGAAAGAATGGAATTCAGAAGCTGGATATTCATACGGTTATCATCGACAACAAAGATTAAATCCTTTTTCATCGGAATATGGCACTCCTTTAATTAAATCACTATATTGTTCGGCGTAAAAAGAACTTAGTTTAGTCAAATTACAAACCGCTTGATATGTGTCACAGGCCGTTTGTTTTTTGCACGATTTTATGAGGAGCCATGGAGAATTTATTTTATAAACTTGGGAAAAGAGTCGGCAAATCGCTTTATCGCGGTCGTTATTTATACAAAACCCTAACCGGTTCGTCCGATGAATCGCTGGAAGCGGAATATGCCTTGGGACTCATTTTGGCCCGAGATATTGAAAAAGAAACGCAAATTACGGAACAGCCCGAAAAACAACTTCTGGTCGAAGCAGTTCTGCGCCGGTTGCAAAAACGCGTAAAAAACAAAAAACGGTATTTTACGGTTAAGGTGCTTAAGACACATAATTTAAATGCCTTTGCCTTACCGGGCGGGTTTATTTACATAACCGAACATTTGTCGGATCAATTATCGAATGATCGCGACGCGTTGGCTTTTGTACTGGCCCATGAAATGGTACATATCATTTTAAAGCATCCTTTAAAACGTATTATGGCCTCTTATTCTATAGAAGCATTGAGTCGTATGTTTAAAACGGGATCGGCTCTGGGAGTGGCAGGTAAAAGTTTGGTCATAAAACTTTTGCGCAGCCAGTATTCTCAGGAAAATGAATTACAGGCCGATGCCTACGGATTACGTTTAATGTACAGTGCCGGATTTGATCCGCAAGGAGCTTTGCGCCTAATACGGTTTTTTCGCCTTCATCTTCAGGATGAAGGATTCAAATATTTTGCCACGCATCCTTCTTTAAATAAGCGCTTAGCGCATTTGCATACTTTGTATGAAGAAATAAAAGGCAAATAATGATGCAAAGGAGAGACGAAATGAGCGAGATCGTTTGCCGGACAATCGAAGAAAATAAAACAGGGGACTATATTCATGGGCATTTAATTCGGGATTCTATTTTTGAGTTGATTAAAAAAGATTTTCCGCAATTTACCCGCCAATGTTTTATTCGAAAAGACGTATTAAATCGGTACCGCCAACAACACCTTTTGCATTTGTTGCGTCAAGAAAAAGGGGATGTGAATACCATTGATAAAGAAGTTTTGGAAGCCATTGAGCGCAAGGCAATTATTTCGGATAATATCGAAGATACCATGCAGGAAAAGCTGACATTCGGTCAACGCATTGCGGATAAAGTTGCCGAATTTGGCGGGAGCTGGACCTTTATTATTTCTTTTGGCATTTTTTTATGCTTATGGATGGGCGTAAATATTTGGTTTTTGGCTCGTCCTTTTGATCCTTATCCGTTTATTTTGCTTAATTTGGCTTTGTCTACTTTGGCGGCCATTCAGGCGCCCGTAATCATGATGAGTCAAAATAGGCAGGAAGAAAAGGACCGTATGCGCAGCATTAACGATTACAAGATTAATCTGAAATCCGAACTGGAAATAAAGTTATTACACGAAAAAATAGATCATTTGATTCTGTTCCAGAATCGACAAATTTTGGATCGCTTGGAAATACAGGAAGATTATCTCGAAGAGCTTAGCCAATCCCTTATTTCCACAGCTCCGAAAAACAAAAGCCGTTAAAACGCGCTGTGCGCTTATAATAGGCCTGAGAATTTCTATTCGGGTAACCGCCGCTTATCTGGGCTAAAGCTTGCAAAAACTAACGCTACTCGTAAAACGGGCGTACTTGTTTGAAAGATACGGAAACGCGGAAAAACAAGATGCCCGCTAAAAACGTACAAAAGTTTTTAGCTTTATGAATTTGAAGAAAATAACCATTTTTTTTAATTTGATTTTAGATTCGGACGGTACCCGAAAGCAGGTAAAAATTCGTGGGAATAAACGCCCGAACAGCTTGGTTGCAAAACAATAATCGTAAAGAAGCGGCATTGTATTTAAAAAAGGAGCCGTAATGAAAAAATTGCTCACCGTTGTACACATAGAACAAGCGGCCAAAGATGGTCGGCCTCTTTTTACCTCGGCCAATACCATCATCACCCCGTATGCCGCCGACAGGGCCAAAGAGCTGGGTGTGCGAATTATTACGCAGGAAAAACAAGAAGCGTTAATGAGCAAGCCTTTTGAAGAAGCACCGATCGAAACCGTGGTATTGGGTGCCGACCACGGAGGCTATGCATTGAAGGAAGAACTTAAAACTTTTTTACAGGCGGACGGATATTCGGTATTAGATGTGGGCACGAACAGCACCGAAGCATGCGATTATCCGGATTATGCGTTTAAAGTGGCGGAAACCGTGGCGCAAGGAAGAGCACAAAGGGGGATAATGATTGACAGCGTAGGTATTGGATCGGCTATGGCAGCCAACCGGGTGAAAGGTATTTTGGCGGCTAAGTGCAATAATGTGGTTGAAGCAAAAAGTGCACGGGAGCATAATTTTGCCAATGTACTTACGCTTGGTGCAAAAATAATCGGTAGCCAAATGGCACGCGAAATTGTACGGGCTTTTTTAACCACAGCGGGTGGAGCCCAGCGTCATCAAAAGCGTATCGATAAAATTTTACGTTATGGCGAACAAGACAATTAAGGCAACAGAGGTAAATATGGAATACCGCTTTTTAGGAAAATCAGGTTTAAAATTATCGGCTTTATCGTTTGGCGCTTGGGTAACCTTTGGCGAACAAATGGACGAACAAGAGGCCTATCAATGCATGAAGGCCGCTTATGACGAAGGCGTGAATTTTTTTGACAATGCCGAAGCTTATGCTGGCGGTAAAGCGGAAATTATGATGGGGCATATTATTCGCAAAGCAGGATGGAAACGTTCCGATTTGGTATTGTCTACCAAAATATTTTGGGGAGGCAATGGAGTGAATGACCGCGGGCTTTCCCGCAAACATTTAATAGAAGGTACCAATGCGGCCTTAAAACGATTGCAAAGCGATTATGTGGATTTGCTTTTTTGCCATCGGCCCGATTTGTACACGCCCATCGAAGAAACGGTTTGGACTATGAATTTACTTATTCAACAGGGGAAGGCGTTGTATTGGGGCACCAGTGAATGGTCGGCGGAACAAATTCGTGCGGCCTACGACTTTGCCCGCCAAGAACACTTAATTCCGCCGTTAATGGAGCAACCCGAATATAATATGTTTCACCGCGAAAAAGTAGAGAAAGAATTTCTGTCATTATATCGCGATATCGGCCTGGGAATCACTATTTGGAGTCCGTTGGCCAGCGGTATTTTAACCGGTAAATATAATAATGGCATTCCTTCCAAATCGCGTTTGAGCCTTAAAGGATACGAATGGTTGCGTAAACGTCTGGAAAGCGCCGAAGGTAAACAGCAAATTCAAAAAACAAAGCAATTAAGTCAAATAGCCGAACAAATTGGTGTGCCCCTGGCCCAAATGGCATTGGCCTGGTGCTTAAAAAATCCGCATGTGAGTACTGTGATTACGGGAGCTTCCCATTCGAAGCAGGTAAAAGAAAATATGAAAGCGTTGCAAGTGCTCCCCATTTTAACGGAAGATGTAATGGCTAAAATCGAAACCGTTTTGCAGAACAAACCCATACTGCCGCCCGATTTACGCGCTATTTAAAAAACGACCGGATTTGCAGCATAAAAATCCGGTTATCTAAATCGTTCTGGATTTACGGGCTGTTATGCGCATGTACCGTTGGTTTTTAGCGATATTTTTTTAAACTAAAAAATTTGCTTTCCTATTATTTTACACGTATTCTTGTTTAGTAAATTGAGGGGGGAATTTTATGGCCATTGATTTAAACGATGTGCGCGAAGCGCTTAGAAAAACCCGTAAAAAACTTCATTCCAAACCCCACGTTTTAGCTACCGGCATTGGCTTTAAATATGCAAACGGCAAGCGACTGGACGAACTGGCCATTGTTTGTTCGGTGGATACCAAAGTAGCAAAACATCGCATGCAAGAAAAAGATCTCATTCCGCAAAGCATAGATGGAATTCGTACCGATGTGCAAGCTCACGGCCCATTTTATGCCTTTCAGAGCCATACTGCACGCTTGCGACCGGCGCCCGGTGGGGTGAGTATTGGCCATACCAATGTCACGGCCGGTACGTTAGGCTGCCTGGTGCAAAAGGACGGAAAAACATTTATCCTTTCGAATAACCATGTGTTGGCCAATAGCAACGAAGCCGAAATCGGAGATTCCATTTTACAGCCAGGCGTTTATGACGGCGGTAAATTTCCGGATGATTTTATTGCCCGATTAAGCAATTTTATTCCCATTCGCTTCGAAGGCGAAGAAACAGAAAAACCTTGCCTAATCGGCAGTACGATTAGTGAATTCCTAAACGGTTTTGCCATTTTATTGGGAAGCAGAACGCGTCTTCTGCCTACACGCATAAATAAGATAGATGATTTTGAATCGCAGAATTTGGTAGATTGCGCTATTGCCGAGCCCATTAATCCCAATGACGTGATAAACGAAATTATGGAGATCGGTAAAATCGAAGGCGTGGCCGAAGCCGAACTGGGTATGACGGTAAAAAAAAGCGGTCGTACTACGGGACTGACCAGCGGTACGATTGAACAAATCGATGTGACCGTAAAAGTAAGCTATGGCGAAAATAAAACGGCGGTATTTGTCGATCAACTTATGGCTGGCAGTATGAGCGCAGGCGGTGACAGCGGATCGGCTGTGTTGAATGAACAAAATCAAATTATCGGATTGCTTTTTGCCGGTAGCAATACAAGCACAATCATTAATCGCATTCAGAATGTTTTAAATGCTCTCAATGTCAATATCCTTTAATAAATTCTTTTTGTAGAATTTTAAAAAGGAGATAAACCATTCCGGAATTAAGAGCGCTAAAGCGGCAATATGAAAAACATTGGTTGAAAATTAAAGGCGTTCGGGCCGTTGGCATCGGGCTGACCGATTCGGGTAAAGTCGGTTTGATTGTTTCGGTGGAAGAAAATTCCCAGCAGTTGCAAGAGAAAATCCCCAAAAAAATCAAAGGTTATCCTGTAGAAATTCGCGAATCGGGAAAAATAAAAGCGCAATAAGTGCCGCGGACATGCCCGTTGGCTTAAATTTCTATTCATTGGTAATTTTTTTGCAAAACCGATGTTGTAAGCGGGTGTTTTATTTTTTTGATGTTCCGAAAAATGCCGTTTTGCCCAATTAGTTGCTTTCATTTTGCTGATCTGTGGAACGGAATACCCAGAATTCGCTCAGCAAGAAGTTCGAAATCATGCCCAAACCGATGCCAGCTAAATTACTTACCAAATAGGGCCAACCTACAAAATTGGTTAGGAGAAGAAGCGTAATATAATTGATTGTTCCGCCTAAAGCTGCCGAGGTATAATAACGGATGAGCCGATGAAAATAGCGATATTTACGCCGGTGGCGGTTATCTTTAAAAGTAAACAGGTCGTTCCATGTAAAATTATTGAAAATGGCAATGCCAATGGCCAAAGGCGAGGCTAATGCCAGGCCAACTCCTAATTGCCGGTAAAATAACCATAAAAAGAAATTGTTGACAACTAAGCCGGAAGAACCGATAATCCCAAATTTAATCATACGCTTAAAACGTGCAATACTATCGGCCATGATAATTTTTTGCCTCATAGCAATAAATGGTGCGGGTATGCCAGCGGTTCATGAATTTGTATTCGAACCGGCTTTTAACGTAAACGGTATCGAAATATTGTTTTACATATTTTAAATCGTTTTTGTATTCTTTGCGATCATCAAAAACGTATAGCGCATTTTTACCTTTAAGAGAATCGGGAATACCCCAAATATCAAACTGCAAAGCAGGACGTCCGTAAATATTTTGCGCATAAGTGTCTTGGTGGTGGGGCAAGTAAAATTTAAGCAAAGAGGCGCTTTTGTAAGAATTGGCAAAGATAAAAGTTTTTTGTTTGCCCCCCATTATCTGTTGCAGTTTGTAAATTTTTTTTGCCGCGTCTTTCCAGCCGCTCCATGTATTGCCCTCGCCTAAAGGCATATTGGGTACAAGTAAAATCAAGTGAGAGAAAAGCAAAAGAAAAACGGAAAAATATACGCCGGTTTTGATCCATTTGTTAAGTTGCCCCTTTCGGGTGACAAATAAAAGCACGGCGCCTATAATCCACCCCAAATAGCCGGGTAAAAGCCAGTTCATCTTCACCAACGACTTCAGGCTGATGTACAGAAATCCACCGATAATAAAAAATCCGCTGAAAAACATAACGTTGGGAATAAAATCGCGAAAACGATTTTTTATCAAACGCACAATAAAATCCACTAAAAACCCGAATACCAACGGAGTTAAAATAAAGAGTTGGCTAAAAAAAAGCTGGATGAGATATTTGCTGGTAAAGGGTTTTAACTTTTCGGCGCGGTGTGTAAATTGGAATCCGAACGAGGCCCAATGATGTTGCGCATTCCATAGAATAACAGGGCTGAAAATAGCAATCATGATGCCCAGCGTCAAATAGGGATACGGAGTTCGGAAATAACGACGCAGGTCCTTTTTTATTAGCAAAATCGTAAATAACGCAGGCAAAATGGCAACCATGGTGTATTTGGAAACCAACCCGAGCCCCAGAGAAACTCCCAACCAGAACCACCATTTGCGTTGTCCTGTTTGGATCAATTTCAGGAAAAAGTGCAAAGTCAAAAGCCAAAAGTAAAGCAATGGCGTATCGGGAACCATGGTAATGGCATAAAGATGGGCAAATATACTCAGGTTAAAAAGAATTAATCCCATAAAAGAATAACGGCCCAATTCTTCCGTGCTCAGTTGCGATTTGAACAAAAGAAAAGACAACCATAGGGTTTGTAAAAACAGAAAATTAATTCCGGCAAACCAGATTACAGCCATAAATTTAACGCCAAAAACCGTATTACCGAAGAGAAGTGTGCCCAAACCGATGGAATAGGCGGCCATAGGGGGATGATCAAAATAGGAAAGTGCCGGATGTTGAATGTAATACCAGTAATAGGCCTCTTGCGGAGTAATGGGAATAAACAACAAATAAATTAAACGAAGAACGCTCAGAACCGCAATGAACAAAAATGCGTACCTTAACGAAAAATAAGCGGAATCGCGAAATGTTTTCATATAAAAAACCCGGCTTCGTTTAAAAAGAAAGATTTTAAGGCATTGATGCATGCGGTGCAAATTTTATTAAGAACTTAAAGCAACTCGGGCTGTGAATGATGAATTGTAACAAAATTTTATGGCGAAAAAAATCCGATTTACCAATAGCATTAATCCCGAAAACAAGGTGGGAATCGGTATGCATAAAAACAGACTACAAAAATATTAATATCCTTCCAAAAGAGGACGATAAAAAAATCAAAACAGGCCATTTAAAAAAATAGCATTGTAATTAAAGTTTTTGTAATTTTTATTGCGATATGAGTATTCTTATTCAGTGGTAATAATCGTTTAGAGGGAGCAATGAAAAAAGTATTAGTTCTGGGAACCAATAACTCGTGCATCAGCGTGATGATTGCGGCATTAATGAAACATATTTCCTTTAACCGAATTGATGTGGTAAGTGCCGGTATTCAGCCCAAAAGGGTTAATCCTTATACCAAAAAAGCTTTAATGGAAATCGGTATTGATATTTCCAAAGAAAAGCCTCATTCGGTCAACGAATTTATCCATACAAAATGGGATATTATTATAACCACAACGGATGAAGCTCGCGAAAAAGCCAATGCCATATTAATCGGAGGCACTAAAATCCACCGGGCCTTTGATGATCCCATGGCTGTTGAAGGAGGCGAAATAGAAAAAATGAATGCCTTCCGCGCCTTACGCGATGAAATTAATGAATGGCTTAATGAATTTATTGCCCGCCATCGTTTGTTACCTTCCTAAAATTCAGGCGTAATGGCTGCAAACTATCAAATAATGGAGTAGTACAATAGGCCATTGCAAACAGCACTTAACATCGCTCGAATTTTATGCGGTAGTCGTAAACAAGAAAGGGCAAAAGCGGCCGAAATTAAGCATATTTAATACAATTTATTTACAGTTTCATGCGAAACTGACGAGAATCAGGATTCCTGATGGGAATGGAAGTTTTTTGTAATTTCGATGACGGAGGAAAAAACTATGTTTTCCAAAAAAGCGATTTCAGGACTTTTATTGGTGGCGCTTGCTGTTTTACTGGCGCATTTTGTGTTAATTCCTACCCGGCTTATCGCCGAAGATTCTACTAAAATCGCGCATGTAGAAAAAGTCCAAACGGAACATCCTCAAAAGCTGGATGCCGAAGAAGCGGAGCACGAATTGGGGCGTGAGCTTCCCTTGTGGACAACAATACCGTTTATCGGTATTTTGCTTTCCATTGCGTTATTTCCGTTAGTGGCACCACGATTTTGGCATCACCATTATCCGAAAGTGTCGGCTTTTTGGGCTCTGCTTTTTGCCATTCCTTTTCTTATTGTCTATAAATCCGTTGCATTGGAGGGTATTCTTCATATTTATCTTGTGGACTACATTCCATTTATTATTTTGCTTTGGGGCCTGTTTACCATCTCCGGCGGTATTTATTTGAAAGGTACCATGAAAGGTTCGCCTCCCATTAACCTTTTGCTGATTTTAATCGGAGCATTATTGGCCTCATGGATTGGTACCACCGGAGCGGCCATGGTAATGATTCGTCCCGTATTACGCGCCAACAAGCATCGTAAGCATAAGGCACATATCGTGTTGTTTTTTATTGCACTGGTGGCTAATATTGGCGGCTGTTTGACCCCTTTGGGCGATCCTCCGTTGTTTCTCGGATTTTTGCACGGCGTGGACTTCTTTTGGACATTGAATTTGGTGCCCGAAATGTCATTTGTCGCCGGGGTTCTTTTGGTCATCTTCTTCGTGATGGATTCATACTATTACAAACAGGACAAAAAAGAAATGCCTGTGGAAGATTCACCGGAACCCATTAAGCTGGAAGGCGCATTCAACTTTTTATTTTTATTGGGCGTGGTTCTGGGTGTTATTTTCAGCGGTGTAGTGCACTTGGGACATTTTACAGTTTATGGTGTGCATTTAACCTATCAAAACGAAATTCGCGATCTTTGGATTCTGTTAATGGGATATTTGTCCATGCGCTTTACTTCCAAGGAAATTCGTGAGGGTAACGAATTTAGTTGGTTCCCCATTCTGGAAGTGGCCTATTTGTTTGCCGGTATTTTTATGACGATTATTCCTGCTTTGGCTATTTTACAGGCCGGTGAGCACGGCGCTATGGCCGGGCTGATTCGTGCCGTTAAAGAACCGTGGCATTTTTTCTGGATTACAGGTTCGCTTTCCAGCTTTTTGGATAATGCTCCTACCTATTTAACCTTTTTTAATACCGCTTTGGGCAAGCTGGGGTTAACAGAAGAACAGGTGCGCGCGGCCTTTGCTGCGGGAACCATTGCCAAACAACATCCGGAATTTTTAAAGTATTTAACCGCCATTTCGATCGGCGCGGTATTTATGGGAGCCAATACCTATATTGGCAATGCACCGAACTTTATGGTTAAATCCATTGCCGAAGAGGCCGGTGTTTCAATGCCCAGCTTTTTTGGCTATATTTTAAAATTTTCATTGCCTATTTTAATTCCGTCTTTCTTGCTGGTAACCTGGGTATTTTTACTGTAAGGCAAAGAAAAATTCAAGCATTTTCAAAGGCGGGTTCTATTGAATCCGCCTTTGTTGTTTAGGAGATCTGTAAAATAAATGGTTGTTAATACCCGCTACAAAGTAGGGCAGGCATTTGCTGCGAATTAAAACGGTTGCATTAAAATCTCCTTCTTTTTATAAATTTTAGTAGTATTTTATTCAATTGGAACTTAAATTAATATTTGTGCTATTAAATATTTTTAAATTCATAAAAAGCACATTTATTTGTTTTGAAGGAGGTTCTGAATGCTCAAACGTTTGTTTGTGTTATTAATTGCCGTATTTGTGTTTGCTTTAACAGCCATATCTTGTAAAAAAGAAAAGAAAACCAAAACCGCTGCCGCTATCTCGGATACGGTTATGGTGGCGCGGGTAGGTTCATTTGGCGTTCCGGAATCACGGGTGGTCAAATCGTTTGAATTCAGTAAGGAATTTCAACGGAATAAAGTAATTACAACGGATTTGTTGAAAAAATACATCGAGCGTTATTATCTGGGTGAAATTTATCTTTTGGCCGAAGCTAAAGCAGAAGGGTTGGATAAAGATCCCGAGTTTCTTAAAGCTATGAAAGCGCACCGCATTCAGGAGATGACCAAGCCCGACGGCCCGCTGGCAAAAGTGATTTTAGCCAAAAAATTCAATGTGAGCAATAAAGAATTGGAAGAATTATATAAGCATTTACCCTACCGCTTAACCCTGCAGCAAATTTTAGTTACCTCCAAACCTTTAGCCGACTCGTTGTATCGACTTTTAAAACACGGTGCTAATTTTGGCAAACTAGCGCAAAAATACTCCAATGATATCCAAAGTGCAGTTAAAGAAGGCGTACTTTCGAATTATTTGGTGGCCGGAATGGCCTCTCCAGAATATGAAAGGGTCGCTTTTTCGTTAACCGAGTCTCATCCTATTTCCAAACCTTTTAAAACCGAATTCGGATATCATATTCTTAAATTGATGGCCAGAGAAAAACAAAAGGTCGGCGGCATGGTGCAGGAACGACTGAGATTGGTAGATATAGCCAAAGTACGCGCACAAAACGAATACATTCAGCATTATGTGGATTCGTTATTTAAAAAATACCATTATCGACTAAACGAAAAGTTAATTCCCGTTATACTGCATGCGTTTAAAAGAGACGGCTATTTTGGCGTTGTGCAAAAATCAAAAATCAAACCGAGTTTGTTACAGGCAAAATTTTTAACCTATGATAAAGGCTTTTGGACGTTGGCCGATTTTATCGATGCCTACAACAATACCAATCGTTTTCAACGCTATCGGCTGGAATATCCGAATGATGTGCGCATAATGGCTAAAAAATTGATTTCCAAAGAATTGATGTATTGGGACGGTGTTGCACGCGGTTTGGACAAAGACAAAACGTACCGCAAGCTAATCGACTATTACTACCACCACGAACTGGAAAAAATCGGTGAAAAACGACTGATAGACTCCAATGTGCACGTTAGCGATGCAGAAGCCAAAGCTTTTTATGCAAAGCACAGAAATCTATGGAAAAACAGTCCGTTTGAACGAGTCAAAGTTTACGTTAAAAATCGTCTTGAAAACCAAAAACGAAGTCAGGTGCGCAAAGATTTTCTGAACTATCTGAAAAAGAAGTACAAAGTTCAATACAATACAGAAGCACTGCAACGACTCGTAGAGTTAATGAACGAACGAAAACGGTTGCGAGCTGTTTCTTAATTTAAAACAATGTATTTATTTTTGGCAGGAGAGAGCAGAATGCGAAAAAAGGAATTAGTAATTGGTATCGATATAGGTGGTACCAATACCAAGGTCGGTATCGTGGACAAGGAAGCGAAAATTTATCTGCATTTTGATTTTCCGACACGTTCCGAAAAACCCGCTCAAGATTTATTTAAACGTATTGCTGACAAAATTGAACAAGAAAAAAGCGAATTGCCCCAAGGCAGTGTTTTGAAAGGCGTTGGAGTGGGCGCGCCCAACGGAAACTATTTTTCCGGTAAAATTGAAAACCCTCCTAATTTACATTGGACATCCGTGGATGTGGTGGGCCTAATTCGGGAATATTTTGATTTGCCTGGTGTACTGACCAACGATGCCAATGCGGCGGCACTTGGCGAAATGCGTTTCGGGGCGGCTCAGGGTATGAGAAATTTTATTGAAATTACTCTGGGAACCGGGCTGGGAAGCGGAATAGTGGTTAACGGGCAACTGGTTTATGGCCACGACGGATTTGCCGGAGAAATGGGCCATGTGGTAGTGGTAAAAGGCGGACGCTTATGCGGATGCGGTCGCCGCGGATGTTTGGAAACGTACGCATCTGCTTCGGGATTGCGGCGAACGGTTTTTGAAATACTAGCCGAAGATAATCAAACCAGCGTACTGAGAGAAATCCCTTTTGAAGATTTAACTTCAAAAATGGTTTACGACGCTGCCTTAAAGGGTGATGCGGTTGCTCTGGAGGCCTTTGATTTTACCGGCCGCGTTTTAGGGGAAGCTCTGGCCGATGCCGTGGCCTATTTTAGTCCCGAAGCCATTATCCTTTTTGGCGGTTTGGCTGCTGCCGGCGATTACATTTTTGTGCCTACCAAAACGTATATGGAAAAAAGTTTGTTACCCATTTTTCGTAATAAAGTTAAAATTTTGCCTTCGGGGCTGCCGGAAAGCGATGCCGCTATTTTAGGTTCCGCTGCTTTAATATGGAATGAACTGAACGGTAATTGAAAGTAAATTTGTTTTAACAAAAAGCCGCGTTTGTTTACAAGCGCGGCTTTTTTTATTGTACGTTATTTTCCCAGAAACGTTTGCAGTGTTTTGTCCAAATGTTCTCCGCGCAGGTCTCCTTCCATGGCCACAATAATTCCCTCCGGGCTAACCAAAATGGGCTTGGGAATGCCTCCCACTTCAAATTCGCCACCTACTTTATTGCGGATACCGCGATCCAAAAATACATGATGCCACGGCATCTTAAAATGCTGTTGACGGAATTTACGAACGTCATCCGGAGAACGGTCGAACGATAAGCTGAGAATCGTAAAATTTTTGTCTTTGTAATGGGCATACGCTTTTTCCATTCCCGGTATTTCACCCACACACGGTTTGCACCAGGTTGCCCAAAAGTCCATAATGTAAAATTTGCCTTTTAAAGTTTTATTGGAAATTTCCTTACCCGTATCCATTTCTTTAAAAGAAAAATCGGGAATGGGTTTCCCCACGGCAATGCGCGCTTCGGGGTTGAGCATTTTTAGGTAATATTTTACAAAGTCGATATCATTGTAATCTTTTTTTAATTGATTGTAAATGGCCGATTGCTTTTTGACGTTATGGTTGTCTTTAGCTTGCATACCTATACGTACCAGCACAAAGGCGCGAGTTATTTTAGACGGAATTTTGTCCAGCGATTTCTCTAACATCGCATTTGCTTTTTTTATGCCGTAGGCTTTTTCCAAAATGTAAGGCATTACTTGCGGGTTAAGCGACCAAAAAGGATCGGTAAGCGGAACGTTTTTAGCTACTTCTTTAAAAATGGCATCGTCTACCTTAGCTCCGTATCTGATCAATAAAATATGTTGAATATCAATGTAATCTTTTACTTTTTGCGAAACCGTTTCTTGCTTTTTTTGTTCCAGCGCCTTGAGCAAATCGGAAAAGTCGAATTTAAAACCGCGATCGGTACCGAATTTTTGCAGGTATTGCTTTCGGGCTAATTGCCAATTATAAAGATAACGATTTACAAGTAATTTGATATCCATAAAATCCTGCGTTAATAAACTGCCCGATTTTAACAAGACCTTAGGCAAAGCATCGTTGTAAATGCGGGGGAGTTTTTGAGGATCAAATACGATTTGCATTACCGAATCCGTTTTGTTCAAAACGGATTTGTAATCGCCTCCGTGGTCGTACACGAGGTAGTCGTACTGAGTTCCGTTAATGCTCACTTCTTTTGGTAAAAGCCCGATTAATTGGTAGGCAACCGTATCGGCTTGCGGTTTTACCATAAACGTAAAGGTGCCGTTTTTTTCTTTGTGCATGAGCCTGGCCGTGGAAAAGGCGAAATCATTCCAATCCCCAGTGATTTTTACCCGGTCAAAATGATTTTTAAAGCGGTAGCTCTCCAATTGAAAATCCATTTTAACGGATTGATTGCCTGTTTTGCGTACCAATGGTAAATTTAGGTGTTTATGATAAGCGGCCGTTATGTACAAATTCAAATATTGCTTGGCTGGTAGGTTAATGCTAAAGGAACCGTCTTTGTTAACTTTTATGGATTTTATGGGATGAAACACATTACCGCCTGCTTCGATCAAATGTACATGCGCAATAACCGGCGGTTTGCCGTCTGCACCCAGAACTTTTCCCGAAAGCGTGCCACCGCTTTGAGAATTTTGACATTGCCAAAAAAGAATGGTTAAAATTACGGGCAAAACCCATTTTAATTGTTTTAGCATCATAAGCCTCCCAAGTTAAAGTGGAAACCAAAGTGGTGGCAAAAAAGGCATTACAAGCAGCGCAAAGTAAAGAACGTTAAATCGTTTTTCTTGTGAATTTATGCAGAATGTAAGCGGATTCGTGTGAGAATGCGTAGACGGTTTATTTTGATATCCGTTTTTCCGATTTACCGTAATCCACTTCGGTTTTTTGTTCTTATTAGCTAACAAAACATAAAAAATACAGACAGTAGCACACGGAATCAAATCAAAATCGGAGAACCAAAAGGATTTGTCGCATTTTATATTTAATTTCTGTTAAACGAATTTTAAAAACTGTATTTTATTTCCGCAAACGCCCGCGAGTATTTTTTATTGCGTCCGAAAGGGCTATGACGGCTGCCGGCAAAAAGGGTAGCGCCTGCGTAAATGTTAATGCCATCCGTGAGGGAATAGTTTAAAATGGGCAACAGAAAATAATCGCCATCCTTAAAATTATAAATGGATATCAACTGCAAATCGGTAAAATCTCCGAGCCGATACTGCAGACGGCCGGAAAGCGATTGCGTGTATTGGTCGGGCATGGTGCTTAAGGGCATACCCAAACGTTGCCGCTCGAGGCGTTCGAAATTTTTGTCGAATTTGAGCAAAACGGTTTGAATGAATTGGAAATTCATGGTTAAATTGCTTGTGGGTAAATAATCAAATCCGATGACGTATTTGATGTAAGGGTTCTGCAAGTCAATATCTTTTCCGGATCGATCTTTGGTCAAAAAATAGGCGCCTTCGCCTTTAACAGCCCATCGATCGAAGGTGGTCACAAAAGCGGCTCCGAATACCTGATAACGTTCGTAGCCAATCATGCGCAAAAATCGGTGCGCCTGCGGATCAAAGCGTATGCGAACGGTTGGATTTTTATCGTACCCGTTGTAATAACTTAAGGCATAATCGATGTTGTAAATACTAAAGTCGGCTTTTAATCCCAATTCCGAGTTACTCAAACGGTTTTCCGGAAGTTGGGTCGGCAGGGTTTTTACCGGAATTCCGCCCATGGAATCCGGTAGTTTTAACGGGATGCGATTCGCCGTAAAACGCGGCACCCAAACCGATTGTAATGTAACAGGACCCAAATAAAAGTTCATTTTGGCCGCCGTCACCGGAAGCCGGTAATCTTCTACTTCGGCCGAAATATTTACGTAATCCCAGGGATTAATGTTGTCGGTGGGATTAATCCAATCGGTTTTACCCCAAAAGATAAATTGCTGCCCCAAACGCACATCTAAATATTTGAAAAACAAATCAATATATGTTTCAACCGGATAAACAGAAAGGCCCTGTCCGCGTTTGCCGTTAAAAGCGGGATTCGCCTGCATGGCTTCGTAGTTAAAATCGAGCGCGGAATAAAAAGCAGCGCGTTCGCCCAGAGAGCTGCTTAAACGCAATTGCAAACGCGTTCCCAAATGATCCATGGGGTAGGGCGCATTTAAATTGGGATGGACAAAAAATTTCACGTAACCGTCCATTTCTGCCTGTTGGGCAAAAAGGCAGAACGGCACAAGCCAAAAGAAAAGCCAAAAAGTTTTTTTCATCATCGCCCTCGTTGTAAATAGCGTTTACTGAAAAATTGTGCCGGAATATTTTGGTTAACCTTGATATCGGAAAAAATCATCTCGCTCCGATGTTTGTTTTGCACGTCTTTCATAATCATATCGGTCTGGAACCAAACACCCGAAATATTTTCGATTTTAGGTACGGTCAATATTTTCCAAAGGCGATTGGCACGATCGTAATATTCGGAACGAACGGTAACCCAAATATCTTTGCGAATCCAGCGAATAATTTTACCGTAGCCGGTATCCTTGGCCACTTGCGGAGAAGCGGGAAGGCACTCGATTTTGTAGCAATCGAAACCGTTTATTTTTTCATCGGCCAATCGTTTGTAAGTCCAGTCGTTCAGTTTCGGTTTGCCGATATCATAGTAGGTAAAATCGGATGACATGAAATTACCGCCTTTGCCACTGGAAGCAATGCGTTTTACGCGGCGCAATGCAGGCAGGTACAAATATCTATCGTCGTCGCTATTTTGGTGTTCGATAATCAAAAATGCAATACCTTTAACATCAGCCGGAGCCACAAATCGCATCAACATGTCGCTTTCGTTGGCATTGCGTTTACGGCTGAACATTTTAATTTTTCGAATGCGTTGCTGTCCCCGCTCGTTGGTTAAAATAAGTTTAACCTGCCCGACCATATCCTGCCAACTGGTTTTATTTAGCGCTTTTGCCATGATTTGCCGGCCGGTTAAGTGTTGGGCCTGCGCCATCCCAACCAGCAGGAAAAAAATGATTAGCATGCGTTTGATTGGCAATTTCATCATTCTATCTCCCGAATTTATTTGCCTATGTTCCGTTTTTTTAAATTTATGTTAAAAATCAAAAACATTACCGGCAAAATGGCTATGGCGCCAAAGCAAGAAGTAAACATGGCAATGGCAATAAGCAAGCCCATTTCTTCCACGCCGGTAAAAATGGAAAACATTAAAACGGCAAAACCCAGCCCTACCGTCAGCGCATTCAAAATAATTGGTACCCCCGCATCTTTAAGAGTAAGGCGAATTGCCTCGGGAATGGTACGGGCCGATTCCAATCGGTAACGGTGAATTAAGTGTACGGCGTAATCCACCCCCACGCCAATGGCAATTGAAGAGGTTAACATGGTAACAATATTCAGGGGAATACCGGCCCAGCCCATGAATCCGAAATTAAAAATCATGGCAAAGAACAAAGGAATGGCATTAAACAAACCGATTCGTACGGAGCGAAAGAGAATACTGGTTACGCCGATGACCAAAAGCAATGAGACTAAAATGGAATAAAATTGTCCCTTAACCACCAGATCGTTAATGGCTAAAAATAATTCCGATGTTCCGGTAAGTTCCACGCGCGCACTGTTAAAATGTGCTTTAATCCAACTGCGCACCTGGTGATCCAAATTACGTAATACATTGCTGGATTCGGTGTCTAAAAAGGCGTTGATGCGTGCGGTTTTGTAAGCATAATCAACCAAATTGGCAAAGTCATCAGGCTTGCCGGACATTTCGTACAATTGCAAATACTGGGCGATTACCTCGCGTCCTGGAACATTAAAAGTTACCGGTTTTTCTACCCAGCGTCCGTTTTCTTTTACCCATTGCACCCCTTTTTCCCGCACCATTTCATCCGGAATGCAATCATAGGCAGAATCGTTGGCGTGCATAACCTTGTTCATGCGTTTGATAAAATCAGCAATGGACAAGGTTCCGCCAACATGCGGATTCTTTTTAAGAAACTTTTCCAGAGCCACCATCTGTTTAAGTACTTTGGGCTCTTTAATTTGCCCGGCCGAATCGCCTTCGACCATAATGCTTAAAAAGGTGGTGCCGCCAAAGTTTTTGTTGATTTTTTCAAAATCAACACGTGCCGGATGATTTTTGGGAAAGTTGTCGATCGTGTTGTTTTCCAGCTTGATGCGCGGCCAGCCCAAAACGGATAAAACGATAATGCCTACAATAATGCCCGCCATTAAACCTTTACGCCGAATTAAAAAATCGGCATAGGCTACCGCCCAGCGATTAAGCAAACGCCCTTCTTTTTCCGTTCTGCGGATATGTTTGGGAATTTTCATTAACGTAACCGCCGCCGGAATAAAACTCAATGAAAAGATCATGGCGAAAATAACCCCAGTGGCCGTAAAAAAACCAAGCTGGCCAACCGATCCAATGCTGGAGGTATTAAGAGCCAAAAAGCCGAATGCCGTTGTAACCGAGGTGATAATAACCGGTGCATTGAGCTCGGCCATTACATCGGTTATTACTTCGCCGGGTGTGCGTTTTTCGTGTAATATGCGGTTAAAATAATGATTTAAAATGTGAATCCCGTCCGCTACGGCAATGGCCGAAAGCAAAATGGGCAGCATGTTGGTGGAATGACTGATAGGCACTCCCAGAAAGGCCATCAGACCGATTGTCCACAATACGCTAATCAGCACAACTCCCAATGGTAAAAGCACTCCCTGAAAATTTCTGAAACTTATCCACAAGATGAGAATGATAAGCAGAAGCACCATGGGAAACAGCATACCCATATCGCGTCCCATGCCACGCCCCAGATAAAGCGTAAGCACCGGCTTGCCGGTAACGTAAATGTGATCTTTTTTTAATTTAAGGCTTTGAACGTAATCCAATACTTCTTTAGCCGCATCTTCGGGCTTAACCGTGTTCTTAAGAAATACCATAATTCCGGCCATGCGACGATCTTTGGAAATGATATTTTCGATAGGCAGGTCGCTATGGAATAAGACGTAACGGTACTTTTGTACTTCGCGGGCCGTTTTGGGCGGCGCGTTTAGAATGGGCCTAACTTCCATGCCTTCCTGTGTACCGCGGATAACTTTGATATTCGTGGGGCTCATTACAGAATACACATCGGGCATGTCTTTTAAATGCTGCGTAATGGCAAAAATATTTTTTAACGCTTTAGGCGAAAAAAGAGAATCGCTTTCATAGGCAATTAAAACAAAATCACGGCTGGGAAAAATTTTAGTCATGCGATCGTACAGCAATTTGGCCGGGATGTGTTTGGGCAGGGATGAGGTGATGTCCGGATCCATGCGGATGTTTTTCATTTGGTAGCCAAAAAACAGGGTAATAAGCAAAATAATACCGATCGTTGTTTTGGGATGTTTGACAACCCAACGTGTAAATTTAATCATAGCCGCTCCTTTTTACCTGCAAAAAAATTTTTATGCCTCCGGCAATTCCAAGAGCAATCCGAAACGGACGATCAGACGTTTTTACCTTTTTTCTTGGCGATTTAACACACCATGTAAAAACACTTGTTGCAAATACCGAGCCCTTTCCTGTAATTGTTCGTGCGACATTTTGCCGGTGGAAAAAATGCCCATGCCCATTACCAAAGAGCCGAAAATGGATTGTAGATGATCCGTCGGAATATTCTGTATGCGCCCTTGGTTTTGGGCCTCCACAAAAATATTTTTGATCATATCGATTTTTTGTTTAAGCAAAGGATGCATTTCTTTAAAGATTTTTCTGCGAAAAGTGGGGTGCACGTTTAGATACATATAAAGTTTAAAATAATCGGGATGCCGCTCGAAAAAGCGCATACTTTCCGCAATAATCAATTTTAACTTTTCGACGGGATCGGAAGTGGTTTGTAAGGTTTGCTCTAAGTTAAAAAAGAACTCTTTGATGCCGTCCGTTAAAATTCCCAGTAAAAGATCGTCCTTGTTTTTGTAATAATAATAAATGGTTGCTTTGCCCAATTCGGCTTCTTCGGCAATTAAGTCCATACTGGCGCGGTGGTAGCCGTAGCGAGCAAATACGCGGGCTCCTGCGTTCAGAATTAACCGCATTCGTGCCAGACGTTCGCGTTTTTTCCGGTCGGCAATGGACATGGTTTTAGACTCTATATTTTATTTTCGACTAACCAGTCGAAAAATACAAAGTGAATATGTAAAAGTCAATACGCGGAAAACATTTTGATTTGCCTCGTAGCATGAAGCGGGGTATTTTAAGTTTAATGATCAATAAAAGGAAAGGCCGTAATGGAAAAGATAAAATTTGTTAAAAATTTTCCCAATCGTGCCTTTGCCGAACAGGCAAAAGATATTTTGGCACAAAGGAATATCGGATGTGTGCTTAAAACGCCCGATATTGGCATTTTGGGCAATGCCTCTTCGGCCACATTTAACGGAGTTGATTTGTATGTGGAAGAAGAAGACTATGAAAAGGCGGTTCTTTTATTAAATGCATTGTTCGATGGCATTTAAGCAAATACCATCGAACATGCTAAAAATTGGCCGACCCGAATAACAGTATTTTGTTAAGGGCTGCCAAAATTTAAAAGAAACATGCGCGTTTTCGACCAAACGAACAATTAACAAAAGATTAAACGTCAATCTTTCTTTTCGTTTTGTTCTTTGTTCTTTTCAAGCCATTGCTGGTAAAGTTCTTGCTCTTTTTGTTTGCGATAGGCTTTGGCCAGCTCAAACGCTTCGTCGCGTGTACGTTTTTTATTCACGTAGAATTTTTTGGAATGTAATTTTCCCTTTTCACTCCACGTTGCCTGAAAATAATGCACCAACCGACCGTTGGTCATGCTTTTTACTTCGTTGACACCGGTAATGCCCGAAGTGCTGTTTTTTACTTTGCGGTTATAAAAAGGTTTGCGCTTGTTGCTTTCGTACTTGGCGCGTTCAAGTTCGGCAACCATTTCGTTGTGGTCGCGGAATTTAATAGCATTTTGTAGAGCCTTTTGCTTGCCACCGTAAAGACGATCGCTGAATAATTTTGAAACAAATACGCCACCATTGGCATAAACGCGGACATACCATCCATGGGTATGTTTAGAATCGATGCGGCTGATTCCGTGGTATTTCGACTTCATGGTCCCCCGCTATTTTGATTAAACTAAAACGATTAAATGATTAAAACAGAACAGCACGAAATATAAAAAAAACTGATTTAATACGCTAATTTTTTAATTGCCGTTAAAAAATTTTACTCATCTTAAACCGTATGAATTTTGGCGTAGAATTGTTCGTTCATCTTCTGCCAGTTTTGACGGTAAGCAACCATAGCCTGCGGTAAATAGCGTAAAATATCACCAGCCAGCAAACCGTCTTCTCCCATTTCTTTTGCTGCCAAATCACCGGCCAAACCGTGCACAAAAACCCCCATACGTGCCGCTAATTCCGCATCGGAAAACAAGGCAAACATGGCTGCGATGGTCCCGCTTAATACATCGCCGCTTCCTGCTGTGGCCATGCCCGGGTTACCGCTTAAATTGATAAAAACACGGCCGTCGGGCAGGCCAATTAGCGAATGGGCGCCTTTAAGCACGATAATGGCCTTCAATTTTGTGCATGTTTCTTGCAAAATTTCTATTCGATTTTGTTCGATTTCTTTAATGGATTTACCGGTCAGGCGGGCCATTTCTCCCGGATGCGGAGTTAGAATGGTAGGCCCGTTTCGGTGTTGCACGGAAGTTAAATCTGCCGAAATAGCGGTTAAACCGTCTCCGTCAATCAAAACGGGTTTTTCCAGCTTTCGAGCCAGACGAACAATCAATTTCTGCGTTTCGGCTTGTAATGAAACGCCCGGGCCCAGCACCACCATACGCATTTCTTGCGCCAAGTTTAATAAGGATGCCTCATTTTCAAGTGAGAGAGAACCATCCTTCGTAGTTTCCATTGGCTGCAGGACGATTTCCGCTCCTTTCCCGGCAATGAACGGTGCCACCGGTTTTGGGGTGGCCAAATAGGAGAGCCCCCCGCCGGCGCGTAAAAATGCGTCGGCCGAAAAATAGGGTGCGCCCAAATAGTTGGACGCTCCGGCTACGAACAAAACTTTTCCGGCGCTGCCTTTGTGCGTATCACCTGCACGCGCTGGCATAGGGAACAGGGTGTTAACGGAAATTTTCAGAGATTTATCTTGATAAATAGCAGGCGGAAACGAAATATGCGTTACGTAAAGTGCACCGCCGTATTCAAATCCCGGATAGAGTAAATTGCCTATTTTGGGCAAACCGAAGGTGATTGTTTGTTTGGCCCGTACGGCTATGCCCATTACTTGTCCCGTGTTTCCGTTGATACCCGAAGGAATATCGATACTGACGACATTTTTGCCGCTTTGGTTTATTAAGGCAATAATTTCACGATATTTACCGCCAACTTCCCGCGCTAATCCCGTACCGAAAATGGCATCAATAATAACATCGCTTTGCAGAATAAAAGGTGCGGCCAGCTCCGCTTTTTCAATACGTTGCATGGGCATTTCGATCTTTTTGGCAATATTGTAATTTAGCAAGGCCGAACCTTTGAATTTTTTGGGATTACCGAGCAGCAGAATACGTACAGAAGCGCCGTTGGAAAACAATTTTCGGGCCACTACCAATCCGTCGCCCCCATTGTTGCCGCTTCCTGCCAGAATCAAAAAATTATTTCGCTTCAAATCGTACAAATCGCGGATTACTTCATAGGAAGCATGGCCGGCGTTTTCCATAAGTAGTTTGTCTTCGATACCATAGCGTTCGACCGCTGTGGCATCCATGTTACGCATTTCTTGCACGAAACTCACATGCATGGGAAAACTCCTTTGTATTCTTGCGCTATTGTTGTTAATGCCTCTTTTCACGAAAAAACGTTAATGTAGTTCCGGAAAACGGTTGCCTTGGGAGTTTATTAAATAAATAGGTACGTTTCAATAGCGGCAAGGTATCTGCGCGCAGTTCCGAAACAAAAAATTTGCAACAGCGTATATTGTGCAAAAACAGTGTTCAAGAACAGGAAAAACAAAAGAGGAGGAAATGCCATGAAAAACCTGTTTTTGCCGGTGGCATTTTTCGTTTTGTTTTTAGGGGCCCCACTCGTAAAAGCAGCAAACATTCAAAATATGGCAAGCAAAATTGTGGTCATTAAAGAAAAGGCCGACGGATACTCCTTCGGGTTAGAAGTAAAAACCCCGAAAAAGCAAACCTTGCAAAAACTAAAATTGAACGGCGGCGCCGAAGTAGTGTATGTAGAAAAAGGGAGTGCCGCCGATAAAGCGGGCTTAAAGCCGCATGATATTATTGTCAAATTTGACGGAACGCCTATTCTGGGGCCGGAAGATTTGGCACGAGTGGTGGATATGATCGACGAACAAAAAACTGTGGATGTGGTAATTAATCGCGACGGAAAAGAATTGATTCTTACTGCTACCATCTATCCGGCGGAAGACGATCGGGATCGGGATGAAAATGAAGACATGTACCGCTGGCCTTGGCGCTTTTTTGGTATGAATGCGGATAGTTTCCCCCATTTTGACACGCAATTTGCTCCATTTCTGCAAGCCTTTAAGAAAGGCGGTTATCTGGGGGTGGCGGTGGATAATTTAACCGACCAGTTATTGCAATATTTTAAGGCGGATTACGGGGTATTAATTAAAAAAGTACTTAAAAATTCACCTGCCGAAAAAGCAGGACTTAAAGCCGGAGATGTGATTTACAAAATTAACGATAAAAAAATAAAGGATGCCGCCGATTTAGTCCGAACCATTCAATATTACGATCCGGGTGATACCATTACCATTTATTTTATTCGCAATGGCAAGAAAAAGTCCGTGAAAGTAAAACTGGCCAAAAAAGAAGGCTGGCCGGGTTGGCGTTCCGTATTTCCTGGTTTTTGGATGGAGCGTTTCCGAGGGCCGAATCAGCGCTTTCGGAAACCGATATTTCCGCCAAAAACACCCGACTATTATTTTCAAACGCCACAGGAACGGCGCCGAGGTATTTACAAATTTTAACGGATATTATTCCGTCCTCATTTTTTGGGGACGGTTTTTTTATCGTCATAAATGGCTTTTTTCTCTTCTTTGTTTATTCCCTTTTCGTTTGGCTCGAACAATTTGCATGACATGATTCTGCTTTATACCTTTATTCCTCGTTTCAATTAAAGTCGGGAACACGAATATGGAAAAAAATTTGTACTTTTATCGTGCCGTAGTAACCAAGGTTTACGACGGCGATACCTGTACGGTTGATATTGATTTGGGGTTAAATACTTGGTTACGCAACGAGCGCATTCGTCTGGCGCGTATTAATGCTCCCGAAATTCGCGGTGACGACCGAGACGAAGGCATTCGGGCCAGAGATTTTTTACGCGCCCTGATTGACGGTAAGGAAATTGTATTGCAAACCATTAAGGACCGCAAAGGCAAGTACGGACGCTATTTGGGTGAAATTTGGTTAGTTTCTGATGACGACAGCAAATGGTTAAATGTTAATGATGTTTTGGTGGAAAAAGGGTTTGCGCAATATGTTAGCTATTAATGCCTTCGGGGCTTAGAAGGCAGGAAATACGAAAACACGCTTAAAAAGCATGTGCTTAATAAAAAAAGCAATTTTAATTCGGGTAAAACATTGAAAGCATTATTTAATTTCGGGCAGGCCAGGCCTTTTTATTTTTTAGCCCTGTTGTTAATGGGGCTGGTTATTCGCACGCCCGTCATGGCCCGGGCCAATTTCGATACAGGAGAGTGTCCTAAAGTTGGCTTGGCCCTAAGCGGTGGCGGTGCAAAAGGGCTTGCCCATATTGGCGTTTTAAAGGTTTTACACGAAGCCGGCGTAAAAATCGATTTTATTTCCGGAAACAGTATGGGCAGTATTGTCGGCGGTCTTTACGCCATCGGGTACGATGCCGCTTTTTTAGAACGACTGGCTAAAAAAATCGACTGGCAAAATGTTCTTAGCGATCATGTTTCCAGACGCGGTTTTTCCCTTGAAGAAAAGGACGAGCAGGAAAAATACAATGCTGTGTTTCCCATTCAAAACGGTAGGCTGAAAATACCCGGAGGCCTTCTTTCGGGACAGAATCTTTCGCTTTTACTCTGCCGTTTAACCTGGCCCGCGCACAATGTTAATGATTTTTCAAAGTTACCGATCCCTTTTGTTTGTGTGGCTACGGATTTAAGCAACGGCCAAGTAGTAGACCTCAAAAACGGTTTTCTACCCGATGCGCTACGGGCAAGCATGGCCATCCCGACCGTGTTTACACCCGTAAAATGGAAGGATAAATTGTTGGTCGACGGCTTGTTGGCTCGGAATTTTCCGGTTCGTGAAGTAAAAGATCTCGGTGCTAATTTTATTATCGGTGTTGATGTGGGCGCCCCTTTGTATAAAACTAAAGATTTGAACAACATGCTGAATATCATCGATCAAACCTTTAGTTTTCGTAATGCGGAAGACGTAAAGCGGCAAAATAAATTATGCACCATTTTAATTAAACCCGATCTTAAAAACTATGCCCCGTTTGATTTCCAAAATGTGGATTCCATTATTGCCATCGGTGAACGGGCTGCGCGTAAACACTGGGCAGAGTTTGTTAAACTGGCCCGTTGGCAAAAGCAATGTCAAAAAAAAGAACCGCGCTTTATTCCGCTGTTAAATATCGATTCCATTTATATTCAAAAAGTCAAAATTCAAGGATTAAAAAATACCAGCCGCAAGTTAGTGTTTTCACGCTTGGGCATTAATGCGCCCGTCTGGGTTACGCCCGATCAGGTAGATCATGCAATTAACCGTGTTTACGGCTCCGGTTTTTTTGAACGCGTAACCTACCGTTTGCATTCCGATGCGCAAGGTACCACACTAATTGTGCGCGTTTTGGAACGGAATAAAAACTATTTTAAAATCGGGTTCCATTATAATTCCAACGACCATTCGGCGTTGTTACTTAATATAACGCTTCGCAACCTTGTTTTTGAAGGATCCAGTTGGTATTTAAGCGCCCGTCTAAGTGAATTTCCCCGATTCGGAACTTCGCATTTTTTTCATATTAATCGGCGTCCGGGATTGGCCAGCGGATTTTCCGCTTTTTTTGAAAAATTTAACTTTACTCGGTTTTCTGCAGACAAAATTAAAGCGGAATACGAGTACAAGCGGATTCCGATCACCTTGCGTTTTGCTACGTTGTTTTCCAATGATTATGCGCTCGGAGTGTCCGTCGGACGGCGTTATTCGTACCTTACCTCTCTTATTTACAACCCGGAATCGGATAATTACAAAGATTCCTATTTGGCAGATCATGTGGCTGCTTTTTTTGTGGCCGATACTTACGATCGTCTTTATTTTACCCGTTCGGGCATCCGCTTTTTAGCAAGCGCCGACCACGTTTTCCATATTCAACGCATCCGCAGCCAACAACCCTACGGACTTTTTCAACGTTACTTTATCTTTTTCCGTCAGTATTTACCGTTACCCAAATCGGAACATCTTACCTTGATTCGCGGTTTTTTAGTAGGTGCGGTGCAAGGCAAAAGGCCCGTTTTGCCGGATTATCTGTTTTTTTTGAGTAATGTGGGTAATCCAAAAGATTATGTTATCGGCTTTCCCGGGTATCATTTTATGGAACGGCAGGCGTTGGAAATTGCACGCGCCGAATTCGGATTTCAATATGAACCGTGGCCCGAACGTTTTGCCGTGTTTAAACTGCAAGCGGCCCGCATTCGGGAATATTGGGATAAGAATATTTGGGCAAGGCCGTTAATTTACGGTTTGCAAGTAACCGCCGGGGCGCGGTTACCCATTGGGCCCGTGTTTTTGACGGTTAGTTATAATTCCGACAAAAAACAGGTATTAGGCTATTTTAATTTGGGATATCGGTTTTAAGGGCTAGCCGGGCTATTCGAAAAAAGGTGGGTGGCAAAGCGTATGAATAACGAAAAAAACGATAGCAAAAAAGCGCTGCAGCATTTTATCGATGCGCATGTAGCCCGAATAAAACCGTTGGAAATCGCGGCAAGACGCGCCTATTGGCAGGCTGCAGTGAGCGGTGATAGCAACATGTACCGCAAAGCGGCGGAATACGAGTTGAAAATCCGCGAAATTTATAGCAATCCGCGGGAATTTGAATATGTAAAAAAAATACGAGAAAAGCAGTCGCCTGAAGATTACATTCTTAAACGGCAAACGGATATTCTTTATTTCCGCTATTTGCAAAACCAAATTCCCGCCAAATTACGTCAACAAATTGTAGAATCGGGTAATAAAATAGAAGAGCGATTCAGCACATTCCGACCCGAACTAAACGGGAAAAAAGTAACCGATAATCAAATTTTGCAAATCTTAAAAGAAGAAAGAAATTTACGTTTGCGTCGCGAGGCCTGGCTGGCCGGCAAACAGGTCGGGCGTTTAGTAGCGGACGAGTTAATCCGATTGGTTCGGTTACGGAATCAGGCAGCGCGTCACCTTGGTTTTGATAATTACCACCAAATGGCCCTGCGTACCGATGAGCAAGAGCCTGAAGAACTGGATTATTTATTTGACCTACTCGAATCGCGTAGTAAAATGCCGTTTTTGCAAGCTAAAAACGAAATGGATTCCATTCTTGCACAACGCTACCAAGTAAATGTGAACGAACTGAAACCCTGGCATTATGAAGATCCTTTTTTTCAGGAAACACCGCTTGTCTATTCCGTCAATTTGGATTCTTTTTATCAAAAGCAAAATGTGGAAGCTTTGGCCCGAGTTTTTTTCCAAAGCATAGGATTGCCGGTGGATGATATCCTGGCAAAAAGCGATTTGTACGAACGGCCCGGCAAAAATCCGCATGCCTTTTGCGAAGATATTGATAAAGAAGGAGACGTGCGCATTCTTTGTAATCTAAAAAACAACGAAACGTGGATGGAAACCATATTGCACGAATCGGGCCATGCGCTTTACGATAAACATATCAATCGAACTTTGCCTTATTTGCTAAGGGAACAAGCCCACATATTTACCACCGAAGGCATTGCTATGCTTTTTGGTCGCCTATCTCGAAATCCTTTTTGGATGCAAACGATGCTGGGGTTGAGTGGGGAACAACGGCAAAAAATAGAGAGCGATCTATTTCGATATATGCGCTTAAAACAGTTGATTTTTGTGCGCTGGGTTCTGGTTATGTACCATTTTGAAAAGCAATTGTATCTGAATCCGGAGCAAAATTTGAATACGTTATGGTGGAAGTTAGTTCGTAAATATCAGTACCTCAATCCGCCGGAAGAACGTAATTATCCCCATTGGGCGGCAAAAATTCATTTTACCATTGCCCCCTGTTATTATCATAATTATTTGCTGGGTGAAATGTTTGCTTCTCAAGTGCATCGTTTTATTGTAAGGGAAATTTACAAGGGCGCGGATTGGCGCAAAGTTGTTTACATCGGTGAACAAAAAGTAGGGAACTATTTAAAGGAAAAAATTTTTAAAGTGGGTAAATTGTACCATTGGAAAGATATGATTAAACAGGCTACCGGCTATCCTTTAAAGCCGGATGATTATGTGGATCAATTTTTTAGGGAAGAATAATACGGTTGGGTTGCCATGCATTTAATCAAAGGAGGAAGGCGCATCATGAAACGTCTGATTGTTTTATCGGGATTGATTCTTATGGTTATTTTGAGCTCGTGTCAAACCGACAAAACGGCCGATTTGGTACTTTACAACGGCAAGGTGGTTACGTTAGATAGCAGCAACACCGTAGCACAGGCCATTGCCATTCAAGGCGACCGTATTTTGGCCGTAGGCCCGAGCAAAGCCATTAAGCAGCTTGCCAAACCCAATGCTAAGGTTATTGATGTTCATGGTGCCTTGGTAATTCCGGGATTAATCGAAGGTCATGCGCATTTTTTAAGTTTAGGAAATGCCTTGCTAAATTTAGACTTATCCAAGGCGCACACCTGGCAGGATATTGTCGATAGTGTAGCCAATCGGGTTAAACGGTCAAAGCCGGGCGAATGGATTATCGGCCGCGGTTGGCATCAGGAAAAATGGGACAGGTTACCCGAACCTTTGGTGGAAGGATACCCGGTACATACCGAATTGAGTGCTGTTTCGCCCGAAAATCCGGTAATTTTAACCCACGCCAGCGGGCATGCCGTATTCGTAAATCAAAAAGCCATGCAATTGGCCGGAATTACGGCCAAAACCGCCGATCCCAAAGGCGGACGCATTGTTAAAGACAAAAATGGAAATCCTACCGGCGTTTTATTGGAAAATGCGGAAGATTTGGTTTGGAAGGTTTATTACAGAACCCATAAAAATAATGATGAGAAACGTTGGAGAGCCGCTCGCAAAGCCATGGCCGAATGCCTGCGCAATGGGATTACTTCGTTTCATGACGCGGGCGCATCTTTTGAGGACGTGGATTTTTTTAAAAAATTGGCTGATCAGGGTAAATTAAAAGTACGTTTGTACGTGATGTTGCTGGAACCCATTGGCCATCTAAAAGAAAAAATGGATCAATACCGAATGATCGGCTACGGAAACAATTTTTTGACCGTCCGGGCCATAAAACGGTATATGGACGGTGCCTTGGGTTCGCGCGGGGCTTGGTTACTAAAACCTTATTCCGACATGCCCAATTCCGTTGGCATGAATGTGATTCCGTTGGATTCGCTTTTGCAAACCGCAGAGCTGGCTATAGATCATGGGTTTCAATTGTGTACCCATGCCATTGGCGATCGGGCAAACAGAGAAGTACTGAATATTTACCAAACCGTTTTTAAAGAACATCCGGACAAAAAAGATTTGCGCTGGCGTATTGAACATGCCCAGCTTATTGCCCCTGCCGATTTGCCGCGTTTTGCGCAATTGGGTGTTATTGCTTCCATGCAGGGCATTCATTGTACCTCTGATGGCCCATGGGTACCGGCGCGTATCGGGAATAAACGCGCAAAAGAAGAAGGTTATTTATGGCAGTCGCTTTGGCTTAGCGGAGCGGTGGTAACCATGGGTACGGATGCTCCGATAGAGGCCATTGATCCTATGGCTAATTTTTACGCGTTAATTACCCGACGAATGAAAAACGGACAATATTTTTATCCTGAACAATGTTTAACACCCGATCAAGCTTTGCAAGCCTATACGAAAAATAATGCGTATGCCGCATTTGAGGAAAAAATCAAAGGTACTCTGGAACCCGGAAAACTGGCCGATATTACGGTTTTAGATCACGATATTTTAACAGTCATTCCGGATCAGATTCCTAAAACCAAAGTGCTTTACACCATTGTGGGCGGTAAAATTTTGTACACGTCCGTGCGCAAATAGGCAATCGGAAACAGGCCAATCCGGTAAGGTTCGGGTTGGCTTTGTTACGTTTAAAGCGCTCCCTTTGTCTCGCGTCGGGCGGTTAAAAAAATTCCGAAAAAACAAGTGGAACGGTTGTATTTTATTCGGATTTACTGTAATATTACTCAGGTTGCTTTAATCATGCGTTTTAATTTTGAGGAGGTACTATGCGTTTGAAACGGCTACCCTTAACGGCTATTTTACTCGTTGTCTTATTTTTATTATTTTCTTGTTCAACCGACTCTCCGTTGTCTTCAAACAATCAGCCGCCTACACCCAAAATCCAAAAATCGGTAAAAATCGATGGCAGCCAAACCTATACTGGTACCTTGGAAACAGGCGCTTTGTACAAAATTTGGATGCCCGATAGGTGGAACGGAGAATTGGTCGTTTTTGCTCACGGTTACGTGAGCCCTACAGAACCTGTGGCCATTCCGGAAGACCAGTTGACCTTGTCCGACGGAACGTATATTCCCGATATGGTTACCGATATGGGCTATGCGTTTGCCACAACCAGTTATCGGGAAAACGGGTTGGCCGTTCAGGAAGGTATTGTCGACCTTGAGAAATTGGTTGGGCAATTTAAATCCATGTTTACGAATCCTACTTACACGTATCTGGTTGGCGGGTCCGAGGGGGGGCTAATTACCATTAAATCCGTGGAAATGAAGCACCTTTATTCCGGCGGTTTGGCTCTTTGCGGCCCGATAGGAGATTTTACCAAACAGGTGGATTACGTAGGCGATTTTCGGGTGCTTTTCGATTATTTCTTTCCGAATATTCTTCCAGGCGAACCCATGCACATTCCGCAAGAATTGATGGACGACTGGGAAACCGTTTATGTCCCCAAAATTTTACAGGCTTTGCAAACGTATCCCGACCGTGTGCGGGAACTTATTATTTGTGCCAAAGCAGCCGTTGATCCGAATGATCCGGAGACTTTTGCTCAAACCATTTTAGGTGTTTTGTGGTACAATGTTTTTGCCACCAACGATTTGGTGGCCCGGGTGGGAGGTAATCCGTATGACAATACGGATAAAACGTACCATGGTTCTGCCGATGATGCATATTTAAATAAAAATGTGCGGCGTATAAAAGCCGATCCGGAAGCAGTACGGAAATTGCGCGAAATGTACGATACCACGGGCAAACTTAATGTGCCGGTAATTACCATGCATACCGTCGCCGATCCCATTGTGCCTGCCTGGCATGAACGTCTGTATCGGGAAAAAGCGTTTAGTCAGTCCCCCAGAGGTTATTATAATAATCTTTTTGTCCTGCGTTACGGCCACTGTAATTTTACCAGTGACGAAGTGTTGGACGCTTTTACCAAACTGGTGATAAAAGTGAAAGCCACAAAAACGGTTTCCATTCCTGCGCCATTAGCTAGGGCAAGGTAAAAACGGATATCAATGCAAAAAGATAACCTTTGACAACCCGAGCTTGGCGAAGTTAGCTTATCCGAATAATCCGGAGAAAAAAGTTTATTAAAAAGGTGCGTTTGGGGCGGCACAATTAACGCGTATTGTGTGGAAATTTTTATGTTTTCGTTTTATTTAAACGCTCGCCCGTTTTTCGAGCGATTTCGGTTCTTCTATTTTTTAATTATTTTAATCGTTGCCTCTTTAAATGTTCGGGCGCAAACCGTTACGGTCTCTACGAGCGATACGGTTTCTGCCTCCGTTACCGCTGATTTTTATGGCATTCAATATCATGCGAATACCTTTACCGATGCGCAGGCGTTAAATCGGCTTGCCCTTTTGCATCTCGTTCCGGTTCGCATTTGGGCCAAATTGAATGATTTTCATCCTCAACCAAACGTTTGGCAGTGGGCCGATTTGGATCAAAAGGTGGATGAGGTAATTGCCGCGGGTTATCAACCGATGGTTTGTTTGTATCAAAGCGAACAGTGGTTTACAGGGAGTGCGGATAATCCCTGGTGGAACGACTCGACAGCGATATCCGAATGGCAAAACGCCGCCTATCAACTGGCCTTGCGTTACCACGATCGGGTGCATCGGTACATTATTTTTGATGAAATCAATATGATGCATCCGGAAGACGGTTATTACATTAGTTTTGCCCGGTCGGCACAATTGTATTGCCAAGCAGCCAAAGAGATCAAACGAGCGGATCCTGCTTTGCTTTGTGGGGGGCCGTCAAGCTTTGGCGGGTGGGAAAACGGTTATTGGGCAAAATATGTGTTAAACCAGCCGGACGGCAATGAGTTATTGGATTTTATTTCCGCTAATCTTTTTCTTTCGTGGAATGCGGACGATCCGGATAGCCTGATTATGAATCGTACGATCTGGTACGAAGAGGCGGCGCAAAAAATTGAAAGCATGGTCGGAACGCAAACTTCTGCCCGACTTGTATTGGATGCGTACAATGTGAGCGCTTTGTGGCAGAAGAATGGTCAATTATGGACCGATCCCAGAAATACAAATTTTTTCGCCAGCATTTACCAGGTTGCTGCCCTACTACATGCCCTAAAAGGTGGCTTTTCGGTTACCCTGCATTGGGAAACGATCGGAGGGTACGGAGTTTTGGATTGGTACCCGCAATTCAATCCCTTGCCGCCTTATTATGCCTGGCGTTTTTTAATTGAAGTGATCGGTTTAAGTCAGGGAAGTAAACTCATACAATGCCATACCGATGAAACGCCTAAAAGCGGAATACAGCACCATGGGGGCATGCAGGTTAATGCTTACGAGGTACAACCGTTTGCTTTGCAACCTAACGATACTACGGTGAACGTAGTGCTCATCCGTAAATATCGAGGTGCGGAGCGACTTGTTAAAGTTATTCCGCCGGAACATTTGCCTTTCTACCGGCTTTTTCGTTTGGATAGCACACACGTACAAACCTGTTTTACTCCATTTGCGCGCGGGCGTGCCGATAGTTTGTTACTTGTACGTTGTCCTCAACGTAGCGTAACGGTAATACAATTTTCCGCTCGTCAAGTAGTTGGGCTGGGCTTCCAAAAGGCCCGGTTTCAAATTCCGTCAAATTTAACCGTTACGCGAGCGTTTCCGAATCCTTTTAATGCCTCCGTACGAATTGAATTTAAGCTCGGTCGCGCCGAGTATGTTACGGGCGAATTGTTTGATGCTGCCGGACAAAAAATTACAACCTTATTTCGAAAAAAACTGAGCAAAGGCGGACATTATTTTATTTGGAAAGGTAAAAACGCACAGGGCTGTGCCGTTGCAAGCGGTGTTTATTATGTATGCCTATATACTGGTAATACTATGGCCGCGCGTAAAATAATTTATTTAAAATGAAACGCAGCGAAAAATTATCCGTTTTTTTCTTCCATGTCTTCGGCCTGAATAAAAATTTTTCGATAGGGAATAATTTGAATGGGATCGGGCAAGGCAAAACAGATGTTTTCTTGGCGGGGTATGTCGGGATGCACAAATTGAATTTCCAAAATATTTTCTCCGGCCTGCAAAAGAGCCGAAATTTCCACGTTAAAAGGATGATGCCATAAGGTGCCACCTGTTTGTCCGTTGATTTTAATCGTACAGGCATGCGGCAGAGAACCTAAATCGAGATAGTAACTCAAATCTCGGCGGAATTTACGCAAAACAAATGATTTTTGCAGTACCGGAGGTGTGTTTAGCGTTAAGGCTGTTTTAGGCAAGTCGTCCAGATGAATCATTTGTTTTGCGTTTGGCGTTAATAAAATCCAATGATCCGATGAAAGTAAAATCGGGTTAAGTTTTTCGCGAATGTGTACCGGGACTTTTAAGTTTTTCTCACCTTTCTCCAATCTTAAATTTACGGCCCCGGTAAATGAATTGCGCAATTGTACGACAAAGGTTCCGGATTTAGGTGAGAATACATGGCATTCTTCGGCGTCGCAAAAACCAATGTGCCAGACATCGGTAGAAAGTCCTTTTTGTAAAATGACCAGTTTGCTTTCCATGGGGCGCAATGATACGGGAATTGTCAGTTGCTCGCCGTCCCGTTTCCAAAAATGTAACGGTTTTTGAATTTGTTTTTTAAAATCCCAGTAAAAAGGAAAAGCTTTTTTGCGAGAATGAATGGTTAACTGGCAGGTTAATTGGGGATCGGCATTGGTTACAAAAACAAAAAAAGCTTCTTGCGTTTCGCGAATTCGGGCCAGCACACGGTTTGCCTTGCTTTTGATAAATACATTGGCACTTTGAACATACGGCTGAAGAAAATCGCGCAAAAGTTTTATTTTGGGGACATACCAGCTTTTGCCGCCATTATCGCTTTGCAAAAAGGTAATGCTTTGTATGTCCGGTTCCACGATCCAAAGTTTTTTCCGAATCTTTTCAAAGTGTTTTTGTTTGTCACGTAATTCCACCTGCGAAGGAATTTTTTGAACGGCCGCAATTTGGCCGCCTTGGGTAAAAAAGGAGAGAAGCTTTTTTAATGTTAAAAAGGGGATGACCTGAATAGCCGGAAGCAAAACCAAGCTATAGGTTTTTTGCTGGAATTTGATTTTTCCGTCTTCAATTTTGCAATAGTGATTGGAATTAAAAAGATCAAAATTTACCAATTCGAATCCGATACCCGAAAAATGTAAATCCTGCAGAATTTTTTGAAATGTATTTTGGCCCTGATCCAAAGAAGGATACAAAACCAAAATTTGTCCTACCGGAAGCCCTCTGGATAGAAATGCACCGATTTGATTAGCATATTTGATTTTATTTATTAAGTAGGATTTATGTTCTTCATCCGGCAGATGATCATCGATTTCAGCTTTCCACCAAAATTGTGTGGCTCCGGCTTGCGCTAACAAATCGATATGAAATTTTTGTTCCGGAAGAGAAAATTCGGAAAAAAATAGGGTGTGCCCAAGCACGGGAAGGCTTCCGTTGGTTTCGGCAAATAATTGACTTTCGGCGCGTTTTAAACTGCTTAATGTTTTCCAGAAATACGGCGTTTCGATTTCATATTTGGCCGTATTCACATAAACAATAAACTGATGATTTAAATCCAAAAGCTGCGCTAACGAAGAATCGGGTTGAATTAAATAGTGTACCTGCGGTGAGAGAATATTAAAACGCGGACGCAGCATGGAATTAAAATACCGTTTAAAAACAATACTTAAAAATATGTTGTGTATGGGATCGTTCGGACTGTTTGCGTAATAGAATGCAATGGTTTTTTTAATGCCTTTTAAAACTTTTTCCAGATTTTCGGAATAAGAAACCCCGTTAAACTGTTGGTCAACATCGAACATTTCTTCCAAATGGTAAACCACTCCGCTGATAGGTACCGGAAATTTGAGAAGCAACGATTTAAACCACTTTTGTAAAGCGGCGAAGGCCGTTGCATCATAATAATTAAACGTTCGGGATACGGGAGTCTGCGTAGCGAAATAATATCGCCGCAGTATCACTATTTTAGCGTCATTCAGATGCTTGGTTTCTATTTTAAGTGTACCGGTGAAAATATCCAGCTTGTCGGTAATATCCTGAACTTCTTCGTAAATGTTGTTGGTTTGTTGACCTGTAAAAAGCAAAAATACAGAATCTACGTCATTGGGGTTTTTAACGGATAAGCGGAAATGCGGCCTTGAGGTATCAATGGAATAAATTTCGGGTGACGTATTAAAAAAATGAAAAATTTTTTTTCCGAAACGCGTATGCCGCTTAAAATAATCTTTATTGCAAAACAAACGCGGCAAAAGCATGGAATCTGCCTTTTGCATATTTTGTAGTAAAAAACGGGATAACGGCGGCCGAAATAAAATCTGGTATTCAAAGGGAAAATCTTGGCTTGGCAAGGCCGGTTCCTTGCTTAAAAAACGGGCAATATCGTTGTAATCACCATAAAGTATTATTTTTTTTGAACCCAATTTGTGCAAATAACGCCACAATTGCTTCGAATCCGAAACGGAGCAGTGGCTTTTTACGGTTAAAAGAACATTTGTTGATGACGGTTCTTGCTTGGACCGGAATCCCGGCCTGCGATTACCTAAATAAGCCATGCAGCAAAACCCCATGCTTTAAAAAACCGAATTGCGGTTCTTCGCAGTAATATTAATGCCTCTGCAGTTGAGTGCGGTTTCAATCTTTAAGTCCAATTTACAAATTAAGAACAATGGAAGCCACTAATCTTTTAAAATAAGGACAAATTAACAACGTTTTATAAGGCACGTTTTGTTCCGCCTGTCTTGATTCCTTTTATAAATATCGATAATATCATTCGAACATTAAATAAAAAAACTAAAGGGAAAAAGGGAATAAAAATGGATTGGCCCAAACATTTTTCTTTCACAAACCGCCCGACACCCATTCAAAAGCTCGATAGAATGAGTGTAAAATACATGCCTTACGAAGTGTATTTGAAACGGGATGATTTTACCGGAATCGAGTTGACCGGTAACAAGGTACGCAAGCTTGATTTTTTAATGGCCGAGGCACGTTTGCAAGGTGCCGAACGAGTAATTACCTGCGGAGGTATCCAATCCAATCATTGCCGAGCAACCGCCTTTTATGCACAAAAACTCGGGCTCCGGACGACGCTTGTTTTAAAAGGGGATCGGCTTGAATACCCAACGGGAAACTTTTTACTTAACCGTCTGTTGGGCGTTGACATTAAATTTATCTCGCGGGAAGAATACCGTAACGTCAATGAAATTATGCACGATTTGGCCGAAACTTATCGGGAACCTTGCTACGTCATTCCCGAAGGCGGATCGAACCATGTGGGGGCCTGGGGATATGCGCTTGCTTTCGAAGAAATAATGCAACAAATGCCCGATATCGATAGCATCGTTGTAGCTACGGGCAGTGGCGGAACTCATGCGGGTTTGTTGTTGGGAAAGCTTTTGTCGGACAAGTCGGTGCACATTGTTTCGGTAAATGTGTGTGACGACGCCGCCTTTTTTCAAGAAAAAATCTCACGTATTTTGCAAGACGTAAAGGAAACCTATCAACTTGGGTTTTCCGTATCTCAAAACGATGTACATATTATTGACGGCTACGTTGGGCAAGGCTACGGAAAAATCGAGGAAAGGGAAACGGAGGCCATCAAACGAGTGGCCCGCAGCGAAGGATTTGTATTGGATCCTGTTTACGGTATTAAAGCTTGGCTGGGTTTTGAAGATGCGTTACGCCGTCACGAATTACCAGGGCAAAAAGTACTGTTTATTCATACTGGGGGTATTTTCGGGCTTTTCCCTTTTGCCGAAAAATTTTAGAAGAAGAATCGATAAAAAAATTGTTTCGATATTTGCAAGCGAATAAAAGTCGGTTAAATTAACGTAAAGGCGATAAATGGCACAAATTGTTTTTTCTGCCGATGAACTGGTTCGGTTACTATCTGCCTACCTCGTTACGACCGGCCGCATTTCGGAAGTTAAGGCCGAACAATCGAAAATTAAATTTAAAATAAAAACGCCAGGCATTCTGCCTTCCGTTACGGTAACTTTGGTATTTGAAAGTTTTTCTCAGGGAATCGCACATTTTGCTTTGCATGCCGGTTCTTTGGTTAAATTGGTTACAGAGCTTTTTGAAATGCCCGATTCGGATTGGGTGAAAATAACATCATCGCGCATTTCGGTGGATGTAAATGCCATGGTACGAAAAAAAATACCTGATATTAGCATAATGAATATTCAACAACTTTCACCCGGACAATTTTTAGTCGATATTCGGATTGACTAAATTTGTCCGGATGCAACCCATTTATTGGTTGGCTCCTAATTAGACAGCCAATTAAAATATTTTTGAGCATCCTGTTCTGTTGATTTATAACACAATACGACATATTGGTTTCGATTAAACTATTTACAAATTTAATTGTAAAAACGGACAAAACAGAAAAGGAGAGTAACGGGGCAATGCTTCAAGAGGCAATTAATCTTTACCGGCAAGGTCAGCTTAATAAAGCGGAAGATATTCTGGAACATTTAAAAAACGAAGACAAAAAGAATGCAGAAGTTTTTTATTATTTGGGATGTATTGCACAGGCCAAAGATGAATATGAAAAGGCTATTGATTATTTGGAAAAAGCCATAAAGCTTGACAATGCGCAGGCAAAATATTATGAAATGCTTGGCGAAGCTTTGGGGCTTAAATCCAAAAAAGTTAACATTCTCAAAGCGGCCAGAACTCTTGGTAAGGTAAAAAATGCCTTTCATAAAGCACTCGAACTTGATCCGCAAAACTTGGGAGCGCGAGAAGGATTGTACATGATATATTTATTCGCTCCGCCCATGGCCGGCGGGGATCAGGAAAAGGCGAATAATATGTTAGCCGAAATCGAAGCCATGAATCCTGCCCGCGGATTAATTGCCCGAGGCATGAAATTGATGAAGGAAAACAACTTGCACGAGGTGGAACGCGTTTTTGCTCGAGCTGCGGAAACAGGCAAAGACGATGCCGATATCCAAATGCGGGTAGCGCGCTTTTTTATGGAACGCAAGGATTTCCGTAAAGCATTGACCTGCATCGAGCAGTTCATAAATCTTAAACCTCAAGACCCTTCCGGCTATCTGACTAAAGGAGAAATACTAAGCAAGATGAATCGGGATGATGAGGCTCTGCAAAATTTTAATATTGCCATCGATAAAGACGATCAAAATTTGCGCGCCCGCTATCAACGCGCTTTGCATTATCATTTTCAGAATAAAAATGATTTGGCCAAAAAGGATCTGGAATTTATTATTCAACAAGGGGCCAAACATCCCATCCGCGACCGCGCCAAAAAACTTTTTAAGGAAATTAAATAAACCGAAAATTGGTAAGGGGAATTCGGCTTTGACGGCGGGATTCCCCTTCTGTACTATTTGACCTTACCGAAACCTACCCGGTACCATCGCTTTATTTGCACCTTTCATCTAATCGTATTAATCTTTATTTTGATTTCGCTTATTCAGTACTGAGTTTTGGAGGAAGTCCGGCTTGTCCATGCGTGCAACCCGTTTGGTTTTTATTGCCATTTTGGTTTTAGCCTCCGCTTCGGGCGCTTTGTTGCAAACGCAAATATTGCAGGTGCAAAACGTACGGTTTACAGGCGATTTACCCTTCAAAGGCACAAAACTCGAAAAAATTCTCGGGCTTAAAACCGGCGCACCCGTAGCGCTTTCCGAAATTAACATTCGACAAAAAAAATTACTACTCTTTCTTAACCGTAAAGGATATCTTTGGGCGCGTATCGATTCGCTTCGTCTTTTGCCTTTGGCCGATTCGAGTAAATTCAACATAGAGTTGAGTCTTTACGTAGGACCGCTTTTTACCGTACAGCGTATTCGGATAATCAGCGATTCGATTCCGGCAAAGATATATGAGCATGCCTTGAAATTACGTGCGGGAGAACCGTTTGATCAGGATCTTTTAACCGGGGATCTGCACACATTAACCAAAATAGCGGCCGAACGCGGATATCCTTTTGCCGAAATTAAAACGACGCCCCGCATTGATACCCAAAAGCACACTGTTGCATTAACCGTTCGCATTCGGGAAGGGCGACGGATTTTTGTGAAAGGAATTGTTTTGCAAGGGAACCGCTACACCAAACCGGCTGTTGTTTTACGGCAACTTTATTTTAGACCGGGCATGAAATTCAGCCAATCGTGGTTCGAAAAAATTATTCCGCGCCTGCAAAAGTTACAAATCTATCGTTCCGTTGACTTGCCGCAAATAATACGAACCGCCAAAGACAGTGTGGTTGTTATCGTACCGGTTAAAGAAGGAAATGCCACCACATTTGACGGAGTAATCGGGTACGTGCCGCGGCCTGGAACAAACCGCGTAGGTAGCCGCAAGGGCTATTTTACCGGTCTGCTGAATTTTTCTTTCCAAAATCTGTTCGGAACCGGCAGAAAACTGAAAATATTCTGGGAAAAAAGCGATCGCTTGTCCGAACATTTTAACTTTAGTTATCTCGAACCCTGGGTATTGAACCAACCGATAGATTTGGGCGGCAGCTTTGCCCGCGAGGTAAAAGACACATTGTACATTGCTTATGATTTGACTGTGCTGGCAAATTTGCATGTAAATGAAAATTTCGCCTTTTTTGTGAATTTTAACCGTCGCTCCGTTTTACCGGATTCACTGGCCGAATTAATCCTAGGCATGCGCAAAAATCGCGTTTACAATCTGGAAACCGGCATGCGCTACGACACGCGTGACTACCCATTGAATGCCACAAAAGGAGTGTTTTACCGAAGCAGTTACCGTTTCGGGCTGAAGACAAATTTGGGCTCTTTGCGTACAATCTCGGGGGATACCCTGAGCAGAACCAATTCGTTGAGTACCCTGAGTATGACATTTGAATTGTACCGGCAAATTTTCAAAAATCAGGTATTGGCCCTAAAGTTAAACGCGCGCAAAATAAAGGGTAAGCACCTGCAGTTAAGCGACTATTTTTGGCTTGGTGGCAGTCGCTCGGTACGCGGCTATCGCGAAAAGCAGTTCAGCGGTTACCTGATCGGATGGGCAAATTTGGAATACCGTTTTATTACCGGGCAAAATACACGCATCTTTTTGTTCACCGATTTCGGATATTACGAGAACAAAATTCCTGGGCAGGCTGCGCACGAGTTTTTACAAGGCACAGGATTGGGATTGCGTTTTGAGACCCCGCTTGGAATAATGGGGTTGGACTTCGGGTTGGCCAAAGGGGAGGGTTTTAACCAGGCTAAAATCCATTTCGGCTTAACCAATCGTTTTTAAACAATGAATTTTTAGGGGTACTTTAAACGGAATTACCCATGCGGCAAACATTGAGTTTAAAAAAAATATTCTTATTTTGGTCGCCTTTGTTAGCCACCTGGTTGATGATGGCCTTCGAAGGACCGTTTATCGCGGCCATTATTGCCCGTTTGCCCCATCCCAAATATAACCTGGCTGCTTATGGCGTTGCCTTTGCTTTTGCCTTAATTGTCGAGGCCCCAGTTATCATGATGCTCAGCGCATCCACGGCTTTGGTTACCAATCGAATGTCGTTTTTCAAATTACGGCGATTTACATATGCTTTAAATTTAATACTTACGTTGCTGATGCTTGTTTTACTCATCCCCGATGCTTTTTATTACCTGTCCGAAACGCTGATGGAATTGCCCGACAAAGTGGCCCTTTTAACCTATCGGTCATTGTGGATTCTTTTACCCTGGCCAGCAGCCATCGGCTATCGACGCTTTTATCAGGGATTGCTCATCCGCCACAATTTAACCCGACGCGTGGCTTACGGAACGGTAGTGCGTTTGCTAACCATGGCCGTTAGCGCTTTGACGGCTGCTTTCCTTTTTAAATGGCACGGGGCTTATGTGGGCGCCTTTGCTTTAAGCGCCGGGGTAACCGCAGAAGCGGTGGCTAGCCGTTTAATGTCTTTACGGGTGGCGCGTCTTTTCAAAAAAGAACGATCGAATAGCGGAAATATCTCCTATGGAGAAATTGTTCGGTTCTACTACCCGTTGGCCTTAACTTCGCTCATTGCGTTGGCGGTACAACCGTTGGTCACCTTTTTTGTGGGACAAAGCCGTATGGCTCTGGAATCGTTGGCCGTGTTGCCGGTGATTAGCTCGTTGGTGTTTATTTTCCGCAGTTTCGGATTGTCCTATCAGGAAGTGAGCATCACGTTTTTGGGCGAACACAACGAAGGCCTTAAACCGCTGGCTACATTCGCTTTTTTATTGATTTTGTTCGTTACCGGCGGAATGGTGTTGGTCGGTTTTACTCCGGGGCACGATTTTTGGTTCGGCGTGGTTTCCGGGCTGTCAAAAGATTTGGTGGATTTCGCACGCGTACCGGTACGTATTTTGGTTTTATTACCCGCTTTTTCGGTGGTTCTTTCTTTTCAACGGGCCCTTTTGGTTACCCATAAAAATACCGCGCCCATTACTTTTGGAACCGTTCTTGAAGTTTTGCTCATTGCCGTCATTATGTGGTTCTTAATCGAACAGGCGAACTTTATCGGTGCCGTGGCGGCAGCAACGGCTTTGCTTTTGGGACGTCTGGGATGCAATCTTTATTTGACCTTTCCCGTACTGCGTACTTTAAAAAGGCAAACGGCACCTGCGGGCGGGTGAGTGGTTCAAACGGAGAACCATCCTATTTGCGTTTTTGTTTGACCTATGCAGGCCGAAATCCGATTTCCACTCCGTAACTTTAGTACTGGATACGTATCTGAAAAGCGTTTAAATTTTGTCCCGATGCGGTAAAAAATACTTTCCGGTAATCCAAACTACCGGAATTCATAGTACATGCAAAAACAGGAAAAAACAATGGCAAAAAAACAACATGTCTATTTTTTGTGCGCTGCCTGCGGCTACCGATCCGAAAAATGGTTAGGCCGCTGTCCGCAATGCGGTGCCTGGAACAGTTTTGAGGAACAAATCGAAAAAAATACAGGAGGTAAAAACCGCCGAACGCAGGAACCGATCGATTTGATTCCTTTGCTAACAGCCGAAGTTCCGGAAGAAACCCGCCTCTCAACAGGCATCGGCGAATTGGATCATGTGCTTGGCGGCGGTAATGTGAAAGGCTCCGTTACTCTTATCGGCGGCGATCCTGGTATCGGAAAATCGACTCTGCTTTTACAAATGCTAAATACGTTTCGTACTACGGACAAAAAGGTATTTATTTCCGGAGAAGAATCCTTGCACCAAATTAAAAATCGTGCCAAACGTCTGGGTGTTTCCGAAACAAATTTGTATTATCAGAATATTACTTCCTTAGAGCGTATTGAACAGTTAATGGAAAAGCATCGTCCCGGAGTGGTTGTCATCGACTCCATCCAAACCATCGTCAGCGAAGAGATCGACGGCTTGCCAGGAAACATCGGACAATTGCGTTATTGTACGGCGCGTTTGGTGCAAATGGCCAAAGAACGCAATATTTCCCTGTTTATTATCGGCCATGTAACCAAAGAAGGTGGTTTGGCCGGGCCCAAAGTACTGGAGCATCTGGTTGATACCGTGCTTTATTTTGAAGGGGAGGCCAAAGCCGATTTTCGTATTTTGCGCAGCGTAAAAAATCGTTACGGTCCGGTTAACGAAATTGCTCTGTTCCGCATGGAATCCGGCGGATTGATTCCCGTAGATAATCCTTCGGAATTATTTCTGAATTTGGACGTAGAAGACCGCATGGGCACGGCCGTGGTGGCTATTATGGAGGGTAACCGACCGGTGCTGATTGAAATTCAGGCTTTGGTCAGTAAAACTCAGTTTGGCGTTCCGCAGCGTACGGCCAGCGGCATTGATCATCGCCGCATGAATTTGCTGTTGGCGGTGCTGGAAAAGAAAATTGGTAAGCCCTTCGGTTTTTACGATGTGTTTATTAAAACGGCCGGTGGCATTCGGGTTACGGATCCGGCTGCCGATTTGGGAATTTGCATGGCACTGGTATCTTCGTTGGAAGAAAATCCGCTGCCCCGCGATGCGGTTTACATTGGCGAAGTGGGATTAAATGCGGAATTGCGTCCTGTGCACCAGTTGGTCGATCGCCTTAAAGAAGCGGATAAATTGGGATTCAAGCGTATGTTTGTACCGGTCTCTCATCAAAAACCGAATTTGAAGTTAATGGGCCGGATGCAGGCCTTTAAAAAGCTAACCGAACTGTTGGAAAAGTGGTAAAATTGGTGATTCTGTTTTTTCACTGTTTGCCAATGTTTGGGTATCGTTTCGTTGCCTGCTTAAAATTTATGCTTTCGGGAATAAAATCGATCGACTTCGTTCCCGTCGTAATGAAAGGTCATTTTTAGGCGGTAATGCGAAAAAAGGAAGTCCAAGGATTGCGTGTGTGAATTTTCCCCAAAACGGTTAATGGACAAATAAATGGTATCGATGTAAATTAAAATTTTGATTTTCTTCCCTGCCAAATTAAATTGAAACAATCAAATCATTTGTATTAAGGGAGAAAAAAATGAGCTTTGGCATGACCGAAATTTTAATTATTCTGGCCATTATTCTTATTCTTTTCGGCGGGAAACGAATCCCCACTCTGGCTAAAAGTCTGGGCTCCAGCATTCGTTCCTTTAAAAAAGGTATTCAGGATGCCGGAAAAGCGGACAACACCGGCTCTGACAAATTGTAAGTTCATCCCGTCAATGAGACGTACCGGTCTGTCGTACGTAACCTACCATTCTTTTTTAATCATTCATATTGTCTTATTTTTTATTCGTTTACGGTTTGGCACTGCATTTGCTTATTAAAAGGACAAAAAAAGATTTTGAAAAAGGAGGGTACTATGAACCTGGAAAAATTTACCATAAAAGCGCAGGACGCTATTGCCGAAGCGCAGCGTCTTGTTATGGAACACGGACAACAACAAATCGAGCCGGAACACATCCTTAAGGC
>Ga0256914_1000143_pt1 | contig 67700 bp, 59 predicted proteins | sample HulkmetaG_FD_191571 | JGI IMG/M metagenome (GOLD analysis project Ga0256914, IMG submission 191571) | Hydrothermal chimney microbial communities from Main Endeavour vent field at the Juan de Fuca Ridge, Pacific Ocean - Hulk | ecosystem: Environmental > Aquatic > Marine > Hydrothermal vents ...
CCTATATGTGCCAGCCTGTTCTTCAAAGACACAGCATCTTCTCCCGGCAAAATATCAGTTTCTTTCTGGCAAAGTATATCCCCTGCATCCATTTGTTCGTTCATCTTCATAATCGATATACCTGTCTTACTTTCTCCATTAATAATCGCCCAATTTATAGGAGCAGCTCCTCTATATTTAGGAAGTAATGAGGCATGAACATTTATTGAACATATATGAGGTATCTCTAAAATCTTTTTGGGTAATATTTTCCCATAGGCAACAACAATAAACAAATCAGCATCCATTTCTTTAAGCATGGTAAAAATACTATCATTAAATAAATCATACGGCTGTAATACTTTAACTCCTGCAGCAGCTGCAATCTCTTTTACAGGAGACATTGATATCTTCATCCCCCTACCTTTAGGTCTATCCGGCTGGGTAACACATCCTAATAACCTATGCCTTGATGAAAGCAAGGCAGTCAAATTTATAGCAGCAAAATTATCTGAACCAAAAAATACTATATTCATCTCCACTTTTATACTCTTTTTATTTCTTATTTCACAAATCAACCTTGTTAAATAGTGAAAAATGCACAAATCAACAAGGTTAAATTGTGAAATAAGCGATTAGGCGTCTAAATCTATTGATACAGTTATTCCTTTTTTACGATGTGTTGCCTTTAATACGTCTTTTACAAATCTTATCAATTCTGATGGAGAATGCCCCTTTATCATAATAACATAACGGTATTTATCACGCAATTTAGCGGTAGTCTCGGTATAAGGCCCATATATATCATATTTATCTTCTTGATATTCTAATCTCTTGGTTAATTCCTCTGCAATATACTTGCCATACTCAAGGACTCTTTTCTCGTCTGCTCCCCTAATCCTTACCAAAACTAATGCACCAAAAGGCGGAAAACACAATTCTTTTCTAAGCCTTTTCTCTTCACGGTAAAATGTCTGTAATTTCATGTCACGAAAAGCACGTATACAGTAATGTCCCTTCATTTTAGTCTGCACTATAAATGTTTCTTCTGCCATCTGTCGTAGATGCATCATAAGTGCAAATACCCTATATGAAGATCTAAAATCAAATCTATTTAACTCATCATCAAAGTTTATCATAACGATTAATTTAAACCTTTTTTTCTCTCTTAGTCTCAGTATAGCCTGTGTTGCTATCACTAAACTAGCGTCTTTATTAAAATTTACAGTATCTCTGTCAATACATATTACATTGGCGGAAGAGTAAATACGGGATAATTCTTTTGCTAATTTCTCAATCCCTCTGCCAAACGAATGAAGATAATGACCATGACATTCTGGACATAATTTGGGTAACGGGGTTCGAAAGCTACAATGCGGACATAACATAATCTGTTGCGATGACAAATAAATAAGACTTACCCCGCATCTAGGACATTTCATTATATACCCACATTTACTACAGCTTGTTTGAGTAGAAAATCCTCGACGGTTCATAAATAAAAGCACGTTTCCTCCCTTCTCAAGCACAGATGAAACATAATTCTGGGCGGGGAAGGAAAGCATAGAAACTATACTAGGTTTATAGTTTGTCATATCTATTATCTTAGTTGTAACTTTCCTTTGACTCATAAATATCTTTTTCTTAAATTTTGCTTTCTTCACAATATCTAAAACCTCAAGGGAAGGCACTGTTGATATAAAAAGAAGTCCTGTCTTTTCTAATTTTGAGCGAAGATAGGCAACATAACGGCAATGATAATGTGGAGGCTGTTCTTGTTTATATGCAAAATTATCCTCATCATAAACTACAATTAATCCAAGATTTAAGGCGGGGACAAATACTGTAGAACGCGTGCCTATAACAATACACACAGTTGAATATGCTTTAGCCCATGCATCCAATTCCTGCTGAGCAGAGAGATTTTTGTCAAATACTATTATAGAAACCTGCTGTAGGCATGATTTTTCTATATATTCTAACAATCGTGCATGGATCTCCTTAACCATATTAGCCTCTGGCACCATAAATATGACAGAACAGTTATCCTTCAAGGCATCTACAATACAAGGAAAAGTAACCTGCCAATGTGAATTTCCATCAATGTCTTGGATAAGTAGTCCTTCTTTTCTTCTTTTTTTATCTTGATGTTTATCCTCTGTAACAAAACTGCCTATACTCTCTTCTGAAACAGGCGGCAGAGAAAATTTTTTTATCTTCCTTAAACCAAAAGGCAAAGAAGTCTCTATAACTTCACCCCATGATGCCCCATAATACTGACTTATTTTTTTTGTCAATTTCAGCGAGATATATGATAAAACAGGAGCATTATCAAGAATGGATAAAATAGGCTTAAGTTTACTAACAGAGGTCTTTGCCTTAAGCCCTACCACATAGCCAACCATCCTGTGACTACCGAATTGAACACTAACTCTTTTCCCAACAGAAATACTACCAGCAAAATTTTCATCTATAAAATAATCAAAAACCCCGTCTACCGGTAGCCCAACTACAATCTCTGCTATCTTCAAATTTTCCATAATTAACCAATAATATAAAGATATTACTTCTCTGATTTTCTGAACAGATGATTAACCCCACTGTTCAATCCAAATTAACTTTTATAATAAAAAATCCTAGTTAAACAAATACTTATGATATATATTACAGCATAAAGGTAGGCATGTGAAGCTATTACTTTATAAGGGATAGGATATCCTTTACGGCAAAAGGTCTGGCAAGGTTCCTACTTTTATTAACTGTGCTTAGATATATATCCCTAGATGAGTTCATCTTCTGCAGTTCATTTACTATATCTTGCACACTACCACCGTTAATCCCTATTCCGTATCTTTTTAATACCTTAATATTATTAGTTTCCTGTCCGGGAATTGGGTTAAAAAATATCAATGGGAGCTGACTAACCAAGGCCTCTGATATAGTAAGCCCACCGGGTTTAGTAATAATAGCATCAGATACTGCCATTAATTCATGCATATTATCTACAAGTGCATGCACATTAACTAGTTCATATCTCTTTTCTCTCAATCGATGATAAAGTGTTTCGTTTTTGCCGCATATGACAATTATCTGAAATCCTTTCAATGCCTCTACCAATTCCTCTATAGGGCCTACCCCAAATGTACCTGTAGCTATTAACACTGTAAAGACGTCTAATTTTAAGCCTAACTTTTTCTTTAATTCAACCACATCAGGACAGGCTGAAAACCTTTCATCAGTAGGCACACCTGTTACGACTATTTTATCTTCTTCTATACCAAGACTTATTAGCTTTTGCTTGGTCCAATCACAGGCTACAGCATATATATCCACTCCTTTATTTACCCATATCCTATGCACATCAAAATCTGTTATGATAGTAATAATCTTTGAATTAATAAGTCCTTTTTCCTTTAAAGCTGCAGATATCTCCATCGGCATAAAATGCGTGGAGATGATGTAATCAAATTTTTCCTCCTGAAGAAAACGGTGAAGTGCAGGTGCAGTAAGAAGGTTATATCCTCGTTTTATAAGTTTTATAATCGGCTGCAAAGAATTCTTGTCAGTAAAATTAAATATCCATCCCCAGAGCCAATTTATTTGAGATACAAGTGAACAATAAATCTTTTGATAGAGTTGTCTGAAAATAGGAAGGCAATAATCAAGCGCATCAACAAAGAAAATCTCATGTTCACTAGAGGTCTTTATCCCGTTGTAAACTGCTTCAGCCGCTCTCATATGCCCAGCACCTGCTGAAGCGTATATCAATAAAATCTTCATATAAAATATCTCTCCTATGAAAAACTACTTCTTAGCATTTCCTCGTCTAACCGACCCCGCAAGTTTAGGGTCAAAAATAATTTTAGTAGCCTCATACAAATCTTTTACTATAAAATCTGGTTTTACTCCCCACCACCGCACATTCCTGCGACTCGCTCTTCCAGATAAAACAAGAATAGTATTACACCCTGCACGATAACCGGTAAGGATATCCGATTTTGTATCACCCACAAAAAATTTATTCTGAGAATATCTTATAGTCCTATTAACCAATTTTAAGGCCTTTCTTAAGTTCCCTATATTAGGTTTACGGCAATCGCAACCTGCATCAGAACTATGTGTGCAATAATATACTCTTTTTATTTTCCCTCCTGCCTTTTTTATTTCCTCCAACATATATTTATTGATAGCTTTCAATTTTTCCTTTGTATAGAACCCACGCGCTACTCCGGCTTGATTCGATATAACAAAAATAGTATAACCTTTTTCGGTAAGTATTCTTATAGCTTCTAATGACCTTGGAAGAAAATGAAAGTCTTTTAATTTAGTAACATAGTTACCATTACCCGGAAATTTATTAATTACACCATCTCTATCTAAAAATACTATTTTATTACTCATCTGTTATTTTTTAATTCCCAATACTTAGCATAACTCATAATCTGATACAAAGATGCAAAAAAGGCTATCATAAATCCAATAAACCCATCCTTGTATCCTTGCTTTCTAATAAATACCCTTGGGAACCTATCAATAGTACGCCACACAGCCTTCCCCAGACTCATGTTCCTACCTGTCCTAATCCATTTTTTTGCCTCAAGGGTAGTTTGCCGATTAAGACTGGCCAAAAAATGTTCGAAGTCAGGATAACCTTTATGCACAATATCCTTCGATAAATGCCCTGTTTTTCCATCCACAATAACACATGGATGGACCTCTGCCTCTTCATATCTAAATTTATCTTTCTTAAATAATCTTGCCTTGCCTGCTGGATACCACCCTGAATGCTTCACCCAATATTTTCCTATGTAAGTACGCAATGGAATAGAAAAACAGACGTAGTCGTCATTGGGTATAACCTTTGCTATCTCTTCTTTCAGTTCTTCAGTGACATATTCATCCGCATCAAGGCTTAAAACCCAGTCGTTACGTGCCTGTGCATATGCCCAATTCCGATGCGATCCCTCATTATCCATTCTCCGATGGAATATCTTATCCGCAAATTCTTCAGCTATCTCAACAGTTCTATCTATACTCTCATCGTCTACAAGGATAATCTCATCTGCCCAACCATATACACTACTCAAACACTCAGCTATATTTGCTTCTTCATTTTTTGCAATAACAACTACAGAAAGAGGGATCTTCCCCATAATATCTCCTTTTGATTTTCTCAAACCACGGTGCAAACAATATCTTTCAATGAACTGCTGACATACTCAATCTGTTCCTTTTTCATATGCGGAAACATTGGTAAAGATAACACTTCTGAGGCAAGCATTTCAGATACAGGGAAATCCCCTTTTTTATATCCAAGATCAGCATATGCCTCCTGTAGATGCAAAGGTATTGGATAATGAATAAGCACTCCAATCCCCTTCTCTTTCATCGCATCAAGAACAGCATCCCTATCCTGAAGGCGTACTGCAAAAGTCTGAAATACATGCGTCCTGTCCTCCTTTATAATAGGGCATTTAACTCCTTCTACATCACGCAATAACTCGCAATAATACGTAGCGTTATCATTACGCATCCTGTTCCATTCATCAAGATATTTTAACTTGGCAGAGAGAATAACCGCTTGAACCGTATCCAGTCTTGAATTATATCCCTTAACCTTATGCTCATACCTACCCTTCCTACCATAATCTCTCAACATTTTTAACTTATCTGCAATCTCCTCATAATCTGTAACAACAATACCGCCATCTCCAAAAGCACCCAAACTCTTTGTAGGATAAAAACTAAAACATGCAATATCACCTAAAGAGCCTACCTTTTTATTTTTATACTCAGCTCCATGCGACTGTGCTGCATCTTCTATTACTGTTATGTTGTTTTCCTTTGCTATAGCTACTATTTCATCCATATTAGCTGGTTGTCCGTATAAATGGACAGGAATAACTGCCTTCGTCTTTGAAGTAATAGCCTGTTTAAACTTTATCGGATCAATATTCAAGGTCTCTTCTTCTACATCTACAAAAACCGGCCGTGCACCTGTATAAGAAACACATAAGGCCGTTGCTATAAAAGTAAAAGCAGGTAATATAACCTCATCTGATGGGCCTATTTCCATAGCAGACAAAGCAAGATACAATGCATCTGTACCAGAGTTCACGCCAACAGCGTATTTAACCCCGCAATAAGCAGCAAACTCTGCCTCAAATGCCTTTTCCTTAGGACCTAAAATAAAACTGCCTGTTTCAAAAACCTCATTTAACCCTTCAGTAATTTCATTTTTAATAATACGATACTGCTCACTAAAATCAATAAATGGGACATTCATCGCTAAACCTTTCTTTAGTATTACTCAAAAAGAGATTGTTCTATTTTATTAAAGACTTCATCTACACTTATATCTCTAATACAACTATGATGTTTACATGCGGCAAGCCTAAAGTTACGATAACATGGACTACATGGCAAAGGCTTTCTCACAACAATATGCCCAGCAGAAGGATATGGCCCGTAAACACAAGGATCTACCGGCCCGAAAATAGACAATGTCTTTGCCCCTGCTGCCACCGCCATATGCAATGGCCCACCGTCATTTACTATATTAAGGGCACACTTCTTCACCAATGAAGCAAATCCAGCTATACTCAATTTGCCACAGGCAATATGGATATGGTTTCTGTCACTAACCATAGAAGCCATATCTTGGCATAATTCTATTTCTTTTGTATCTCCAAACAGTATAATATCTGCACAAAACTTTGCAATAATTTTATCAGCTATTTTTGCATATTTTTTAAGTTCAAGCCGCTTATAAACAGCATCCTTACCCCAGCTTGCCCCTCCTCCCGGAACCATACCTATGACCATAATAGCCTTATCCAACCCATGGTCTTTCCAGAATATATCAGCTGTGCGTTCATCTTCCGGATTTATATACAATTCTAAGCTTCTAATTCTAATGGGAATATTTAATATATTAAGTAGATCCAGATAGTATTCAACAACATGCCTATCCTCATATCCTGAGATATTTATCTTCTTATTCAAAAAAACCGCCCGTTTTTTATAATCCAATCCTACCCTATACTTAATTCCTGCTGCCCAACAACAAAAACTCATAAATGCGTTCATAGACACATCTATACTCATATCATAGCCTTCAGAAGAGATATCTTTAATAAAAGATAAAATCTTTTTTAAAAAAAGCAAACGAGAAGAACGGCTAACAGTATTAAATTCATCACGTTCATAGACAAATATTTTATCAATATGAGGATTATCCTTTAATGCTGAATGTGCACGGCTATTACAAATATAACCTATCTTGATATCTGGCCAGCATGCCTTTATATTGGCAAGAAGTGGTGTTGTAAATAAAACGTCCCCTATACCAAATATGTTTATAAATAAAATTTTTCTAGGAGGAGATGAAAAGGAATTAAACGTAGTCATAATATAATTATAATTTTATACATAAATTCTATAAAAACTTTCAAAATTATGCCTCCATTTTACATTGTTTTTTGGAATTATCGAGTCAAAAAATAAAGAAGATAATTCCCATAATCATAAGGCAACTATATCTCAGATCTATTTTCTTTTTTCAAAATAGAAACTATATCCTTGACATTCTGGGAAAAGTTTTTATTGCAGACAAGTAATGCATCAGGGGTATCTATAATGATAATATCTTTTAAACCAATAGTGGCAATTAATCTATCCCTACCTAATACCATAGTTGATTTACATTCTATAGAGACATTGTTTCCTCTCATAATATTATTATTTTTATCTTTTAGCATCACCTCAGCCATAGACTCCCATGTGCCTAAATCTGACCAGCCTATATCCTCTGCTGCTACTGCAACTACGTCTTTTGCCTTCTCAAGTATGCCTTTATCTATAGAGATTTTTGGTAACGATTGGTATACTTTCTTAATATGGGCTGGTGTCAAATTCCTAGAAAAGGCTGAAAATACCTCCGGTAAATGTTTGCTGAATTCCTTTAATATAATATTACTCTTCCATATAAACATACCACTATTCCAGTAATAACGACTGCCAGTATCAGTCATATTTGCCTTTAAAAATCTACGTGCGCGCCTAAAATCCGGTTTCTCTGTAAACTTCTCTACCAAAAGAACATCATCTTTCCCTGCTTCCATTTTCACTGTCTTTAAATAACCATAACCTGTATCTGGTCTATGAGGAGGTATGCCTAAGGTAACCAAATGACCTTTTTTAGCAAGTCGGACGGCCTTCATTAATACTGTTAAAAATACCCTTTTATGTAAAATCATATGATCTGAAGGGAATACAGCCATAATCCCATCCGGATCATGTTTTTGAATAAAAGAAGCAGCAAAACATATAGCAGGTGCTGTATTTCTCCCCTCAGGCTCTAGAAGGATATTATGTCTTGGAATATCAAAATCCTTAAGATGTGTTACTATTTCATTTCTAAATTTTTTGTTTGCAACTATAATAATATTTCTGGATTTTACAACAGGGGTAATCCTATCCAAAGTCTGGGACAAAAGAGAACCTTTGCCTGTCACATCAAGAAATTGTTTTGGCATATGTTCTCTACTCATAGGCCAAAACCGTGTGCCAGAACCTCCTGCTAATATAACTGCGTATAGATTACGAACCGGTTTCATTTACCCCCCTTTATATCACAATTCAACCTTGTTGATTGTGACATAAGCAAAACAAAATTGCTATTAGTGCTATTAGTGAAATAAGTATAGCATATTATGTCATATAGTAACCATACCAATTAATCTATTGTATTTTTTCTTTTATCCTCCTGCCTGTTTTATATCTTAATTTCAAAATTTGCGCAGGATGCCACCAATACTTCTTTTTAATAATAGCCCTATCTTGCTTACTCATAAGATGGTTTTCTATCCTATTGCTCATAACCTCTGGATGTGAGCCAAAATAAACAGGAAATCTGTGTAATCCTTCAAAGAAACGTCTATCTTCTGTCATCCTTTCTCCCTCTGGAAGAAATCCTATCTCTCCAGCATTAATTCTACGTTTACGCATCATCTCTTCTGAATGTACCCATCCATAATGATACAGCAAACACCCTGTATTCTTCCTTCTAAGAGGATGACCATCTTTTCTTCTAAATGCATATGCATCAGAGAAAGACTCTATCTGGCCATTATTGCGTATAATCCTATCTTGTTTTTGATACCAACCTTTATCTATGCGATAACGGTAATAGGTTCCATAAAAATGAAGCCATTTAAATCTGAATGCATCTACATCTTTATTATTAAGATGCTTCTTCATAAGCCGATATAATCTCTTTAAATCCGACTCATGTATCACTTCATCGGACTGCAAATAAAATGCCCAATCACCTCTGCATTCTCTTAATGCCAGATTAGTCTGAAAAGATAACACTTCTCTACCCATAGAAAGGTCCCATTTGTTCTGAATAATGCGTATCTTTTTATCTGAGAGAGACTGTATTAATTTAAGTGTATCGTCCTCAGAATCTCCTACATTTATAATAAATTCATCACATATAGGAAGGATTGAACGAATAGATTCAATGGCAGGATAATTAAACTTTATGATATTCCTGACAATAGTAAAACCACTTATTTTCATATATGATTCCCAAAATCCCAAAAAACTTATCAACCATAAATGACTCTATAAAACTACTCTTTTCTTACTAAATAATCTCCTATCGCCATATACCTAAGACCACTACCTTCAAACATACGCATAGCATCTTTAGGAGTACATACCATAGGCTCTCCGCGACGATTCAAAGATGTATTAATAACCACAGGCACTCCTGTTTTTTTATAAAATAGTTCTATGAGTCTATGGTATCGAGGATTTGTATTACTATCTACTACCTGAGGTCTGCAGGTACCGTCAACATGAACAACCTCAGGTATTCTATCCTTCCATTTATCAGACATTTTAAATGCAATTGTCATAAAAGCAGCTGGATGAGAAGAACCTAATATATCGTTTGCCTCCTCCTGCAAAATAGATGGACAAAACGGCCGCCATTTTTCTCGAAATTTTATCACAGCGTTTATCTTCTCTGCCGTCCCCTTAACCGTAGGATTACCCAATATACTTCTGTTACCTAAAGCACGCGGTCCCCATTCCATTCTGCCCTGAAACCACGCTACAATTTCTCCTCTGGTAAGCAATTCTGCGGCTGTTTCACATATATCCTTTTCCTCTGTAAATGGAAATTTCCACAGACGCAATTCCTTCTCAATCTCATCATTAGTAAATGCAGGACCAAGATATGCATGCCTCATCGGCTGTATCTTCTCACCTAACATATGAGCTACATATACAGCCGCCCCAAGAGAGGTACCTGCATCATGCGCAGCAGGCTGAACCCATAACTCTTTAATATATGGGAGAGTAAGCAAAATCCTATTCAACGCAACGTTTAATGCACACCCACCTGCAAAACACAACCTACCGTGCCTTTCTAATTCAATACGTAAATAAGTATCAATTAACTTAACAGTTATCTCCTCTAATTTCTTCTGGGTAGCAGCAGCTATATGTATATACGGCTCTGACAACTCATCACCCTTTCTTTCCGGTCCGAACTCCTTAACCATCCTCTTAGAATATACTTTTTCTACTCGAAACCTCTCTGGTTTTATTACCCATACATAATGATCATTACACCTATAGCTCTTGCTCTTTTCATCCCACCATATTATATGATCAATATTTACCTTAGAGGCGTCTCCATAAGGGGCCATCCCCATAACTTTATACTCACCATTACCTCGCCGAAATCCAAGATAATCAGTCATAGTAGCATAAAAATTACCTAAAGAGTCCTCTGAAATAATCTCTTTTATTTTAGAAATACCTGTATCTATTGACGCAGAACCTATCACCGTGGAGGTTATTTCTCCACCTGCATCAATAGACAACACAGCTGCCTCATCCATTCCTGAAAGAAAAAAACTAGATGCTATATGGGCCAAATGATGTTCAACCCACTCTACCCTAGTTGCTGAAATATCAAACCCACATTCCTTAAGCGCAGAATAAACATACCTTTTCTGTGCTGCAAGTTCTCTATTGTTCTGAAAAAATTTTTTAAGTGCACGTGAAGTCTTATTTCGAAAAGCACGAAGCAGGTATTCATACCGATACCTGCGCAAAGGCATAATAGACCAAGGATATGCCACATGGTCAATATCTGAACACTTAAGCCCTGCTTGCTTCAGGCAAAAATTAATCGCATTTATAGGAGGTAGACCTTCATGTTTATTCCTTGTAAACCTCTCCTCTTCTGCCGCGGCAACAATTTTACCATCTACTACGATAGTTGCTGATGCATCATGGGCAAATGGAGATGCAATACCTAAAACTTTCATAATTATCCTCTCATATCTGCATATAAAGATCGTTTTTCTTTTTTATTTATTATCTCATCTGATAGCAATTTTTCTGTATAAACCTCTTGATAAACCTGCAATGTTTGTCTTGCTGTCTTGTGTAAATCAAAACAACCAGCACGTATAAATCCCTTTTCTATAAGTGATTTCCTCAAATTACGATCCTCTATAATACGTTGTATCCCCTCTGCTATCTCATCTGGACTTCTTGGGTCAACAATAACTGCTGCATCGCCTGCAACCTCAGGGCAAGAGGAAACATTTGAGGTCAAAACTGGCACCCCGCAACAAAATGCCTCAACAATAGGAAACCCAAACCCCTCATAAAAAGAAGGAAATACAAATGCCTCTGCTTTATTATAAAACCATCTCAATTCTCTATCCGACAAATAGCCAAGAAACTTCACATAATTTTTTAACTCCAATTTACGTATAAGCCCGTCAATACTATCACTCATCCATCCTTTCATACCTATAACCACCAATTTGCCTCTAAATTTATATTTAGTTCTCAATCTGTCAAATGCATGTAGTATATTTTCAAGATTCTTCCTAGGCTCTATTGTCCCTACAGATAAAATAAAAGGGGCCTTTATCCCTCGCAATCGTATCGCCCGCTCTGCCCAAGTCAACTCTTTTCCTGAAATACAATAAAAAACAGACTTATCAACACCTTGATAAATTAAACGTACCTTACATGATGGCACATTAAAATACCTCTTAAGATCACACATCGTACTCTTAGAACAACATATAAGCCTATCTGCCTTTAATACTATTTCATTAAACTGCTTTTCTGTGTCATCTATAGTCTTCTGTGTATGGCCTTCTGGGAAAGTCTTAAAAATAAGGTCATGAATAGTCACAACTATTCTACTATCTTTACTAAGACTCAGAGACTCCGGACTAGGGAAATGATAAACATCCACCTTTCCTAAAGAACGTTCCATACCCTTATTAAACCTATCAATAACTAAATGCAAACTCTTAGAACGAAACCTCGGTAGATGTTTATTACGGTTAAATATACCTTTCTTTGCATAAAGAAGATAGGTATTCTCTCCATCTATATCTCCTAAACTTTTTATCAAATGATAGGCATATCTACCTATACCTGTATATTTTTTATTCAAAAATGATCTGCAATTAATAGCAACTATCATATAAATCTCACTAAAAAATTAGCTTATTTCACAAATCAACCTTGTTAAATAGTGAAAAATGCACAAATCAACAAGGTTAAATTGTGAAATAAGGATTAAAATACTCGTTTTTCTTTCAAAAATCTTTTAATAACATCAACCACATAATCAAGATCATCAATTTCCAAATCTTGATGCACCCCTATATGACATCCATAATCTGAACAATATTCTGCCTCTGGGAAATCCCCTAATTTATAACCCAAGAATGCATAACTTGGACATTGCGTTGGCATAGAGTAAAAGAGATTTCTGGAATCTATCCCAGCTGATTCTATATACTCTACAAATTCGTCTTTACTAAACCCAACATCCTCTTTAAGAATAATGGAAAAAGCATGCGGACCTATCTTTTCATATTCCTCTTCTTTTAAAATAATAAAGAATTTCTCAAACTGTTTAAATTTGTCTATCAAGTACAAAAGATTTCGCCTACGACGCTGTAAGATATCGGAAAACATCTTTATATTTCCAATACCTATCGCAGCCTCCAACTCATTCATCTTTGCAGAAAAACCTATACGCTTAAACTCAAATTTATTTACTATTCCGTGATTTCTAAGAGATCTTAAAGCATTAGCCATTGCAGGATCATCTGTAACAACCATTCCCCCCTCAACTGTAGTTACAATATGAGCAGCATATAAACTAAACGCTGCCATATGCCCAATAGAACCGATCTTCTTCCCTTTATACTCTGCACCATGCGCCTCTGCAGCATCCTCTATTACTATAAGATTATATTTTTTTGCTATCTCTATTATTCTATCCATATCTGCAGGCTTGCCCATAAGATGCACTGGCATAATAGCACGTGTCTTATCTGTAATAGCAGCTTCTATCTTTTCCACATCAATATTTAGAGTGTATCTATCTACATCAACAAAAACTGGTCTAAATCCTGCCTGAAAAACTGCATTACCTGTAGCGATAAAAGAAAGTGCAGGAATAATAATCTCATCTGCTCGTTTAGCACCAAAATCATAAAGTACAGCACATGCCAAGGCATCTGCATCGGTTCCACTGCTAACCGCTACTGCATCTTTTACGCCAAAAATATCAGCAAATTTCTTTTCAAATTCTTCAACATATTTGCCTCGAGTCAACCATCTGGAATCTATCGCCTCATTAATTAATCTACGTGCCTCTTCGGTAATGGACACAGTTCCAAACGGGACTTTACATCTTGCCTTAGCAGATAAAATTGAAGTATCTCTTATATTTGCATCCATAATAAATATATCTCCTTATGTTAAAATCAGAGAAATTCTTTTAAATGCTTAATCGCATTAAAGTATCTCTCCGGAGTCCCTATATCATAAAAACCTTTATTAGTTTTAAAACCATATATCCTTTTAGACAATAATAAATTGGGGAAGAAATCGTATTCTAATGAAAATTTATATAAAGAAGGCATAAAAGAAAATATATCTCTGTTAAAACAATAAAATCCTGCATTCAAATATCTGAATTGATCTGATTTCTCCAAAAAACCTGTAATCCTATTATCTTCATCTAAAGATATAGATCCAAAATCTGCCTTATCATAATTATAAGAAACAACTATTGATGCATCCGCAGAATTCTCTAAATGAAATGATAATAAATCTTTCAAAGAAAAAGATAAGATAGAATCACCGTTCATACAAAAAAAAGGATTGCTATAAATAAGATGCTCTGCATTTCTCAACGCCCCTCCAGTCCCAAGCGGTTTATCTTCATAAGAAAATTCAATAGTGACACCCAAATTGTTAACCTCACAATACTCACGTATTATATTTGCCTTATATCCTACACATAAAATTACACGTTTTATGCCATAAGATCTCAACCAGTCTATAAGCATAACTAAAAATGGTCTTCCTCCTATATCTGCCATTATCTTAGGACGATCTTGCACAACCTTTCTGAGCCTCTTGCCCTGTCCACCACAAAGAATCACAACGTCTGTTTTTGTAACATCCCAATCCATAAATTAAAATTTATCCTCTCATCCTGGTTGATAAAAAATAATCTGACTTCCTAAATCTTCAAATTCAAAAGGAACCAACAACAATTTTTTTAATTTTTCTTTTACTTTTGACTGTTTATCGGGGGGGACGAATAAAAGAATAAATCCGCCACCACCTGCACCTAGTAATTTACCACCTATAGCACCAGCCCTCCGTGCAGTCTCATAAATATTATCAATAAAAGGTGATGATATTTTATCTGACAATCCCCTTTTAAGTTGCCAACTTTCATGAAGCAACCTACCAAACCTTCTAAGGTTTGGACCATTTAAAATATTAAATGCTTCTATGGTAAGTTCATACATTGTTTGTAATTCTTTCTTTTTCTTGGGAATATTTTTAATTTGATGTTTGGCTATCTCCGAAGCGGTTCTAGAAAATCCTGTAAAATATAGCATAAGATGTCGTTGTAAATCTTCCATCATCTCTTGGGCAATAGTCATCTTCCTCACTTGCAAATGTTTTGTCCCCCCAAATTCAATAAAGTTCAATCCCCCATATGCAGCTAATGTCTGATCCTGGCAACCAACATTTTCCTTACACATCTGTTGTTCGATATAAATAGCTTCTTTGGCTAGCTGCTCTTTAGTACACATCTTACCTTTCAAGGCATATAAACTATTCAGCAATCCTACGGTAAATGAAGAACTGGAACCCAACCCTGTTCTAGCAGGTAAATCACCGTCATGATGTATCTCTACCCCTTTTCTTATCTTAAGAAACCTTAAAACCTCCCTTACTGCAGGATGATTAACCTCATCGATCTTCTGCACATGTTCCATCTTAGAATATATTATTCTTGATTTATGTTCAAAAAAAGGTGGCAAATATCGACATGTAATGTAGCAGTATTTGTTTATAGTGGTAGCAAGAACTGCTCCCTTATGTTCGTTAAACCACGCAGGATAATCTGTCCCACCACCAAAAAAAGATACTCGAAATGGCGTACGACTAATAATCATAATATTTCCTCTTTAATTGAACAGAACACATCTGTTTAATGTTTTCAACTGCCTTTTCTCCAAAACGTTTTCTAATTCTGTCAAGATAAACAGGATTAGTATAATATTCCATAAAGGCCTTGTCACGAAAACGAAGGACTTCTCCTCCTGAAAGATATTTTGTTGCAAGAGGATATGAATCTTCACTAAATTGAGAATAGCCACTCCAACTCGAAGGAAGTGGTATGTTGTTAACAACTGCTTGTTCATATAGCTGAGATCCCGGATAGGCCATTGCACAATAAAAATTGGCATATGCACAGTTCAATTCTTTTGCCAGATCAAGGGTCTCTTGCATAGTAGACATATCATCATCTGGCAGACCAAAAATAAAATTAGCTACCACCTCTATCCCTGCATCATGAGTTGCACGGATAACTTCTCTTATCTTTTCCTTATCAAATCTACCTTTAACCACTCCGTTAAGTACCTTTCGATTAGCGGATTCTATACCATAAGCAATCCAATTTATCCCTGCTTTTTTCATTTTCCCTAGCATATATGGTTTAACTGTATCTATCCTGCCATACACCCATATATTAAGTTCATACCCCAAGTTAATAATAGCATCGCATATCCGCTCTACATGAGACCAGTTCATAGCAAACATCTCATCCAGAAGCTTTATATTTTTAACATTATAGGTTCGGACAAGAAAATCTATTTCCTCTGCGACCTTGTCAGCAGAACGGTAACGTATACCAGTTCCTCCAAAAATAGCATGAATACAACAAAAACTACAACGAAAAGGACACCCTAAACTTGTATATATAACAGCATAAGGATTTCTTTCATCAGGATTAGCAAAACAATGCCAATTATGCGCTCTATACTTCTGCATGGGTAACAGATCCCATGCAGGCATAGGCAAGGTATCCAGATCTGATACGTTCTCAACCCGAGGATTAGACATAATATTACCATTCTTTCTATACCATAGTCCTTTTATTTTAAAATCATCCCCTATTTGACTGCCTGACTTTAATGCTTCTATTAATTCAGCATGTGAATAAAATCCCTCACCTTCAAAAAGGAAATCAGCAGCCTCTTCTTCCATTGTGCGCATAGGCAATGCCGAAGGGTGTAAACCACCTATAGCACAGGCCAAATCAGGCGCAGCATTTTTTAATTCACGTAATAATATCCCCGCACCGGGCATATTAATTGTAGAAGCAGATGGATTGGTTCCTGATACTATCACTGATGTTAACAATGGAGTTAATTCAAGCACCTTAGCAACTGTCTCTTTTACAGATAGATTCTCAGCTTCGGCGTCTATTACTGCTACAGAAAATCCCTTCTCCCTAAGAAAAGCAGCAGTAAGTATAATCCATAATGGGGGTTCAATACCAGAAAAATCCCTGCTCAACTTCTGAAATATCTTTTCCTGATTATTAGCCTTTATCAAAACAACATCTGTCTTAGATTGTCTTTTTTCCATACTCTACTCTTTTTCTTAATATCATTTTATTATAATCCCATCCTTCTTACACGTTTGCATATTGATTTCTTTTTATTACCTGATACCCTTTTATAAGTTCTGCTATCCCATCCTGTAAAGAAACATCTGGCCTAAATCCTGTTGCCTCTATCTTTTCATTACTGACAATATAATCCCTCTTATCCGGGTCTTCTCCTATATTCGACTCAACAAAATAAAATTCTTTAACCTGCTTTTTTATCTCTTCACATAATTCTGCCTTGCTTAGATTTGCATCACTTAACCCTACGTTATATGGTTCATTTTTCATCTTGTCAAAATTATTCAAAGAATGTATAAACGCCTTTGCAACATCCCTGACATGGATAAAATTACGTTTAAAATGTGCCTCAAATAATACAATAAACCTATCATTTACAGCACGATACGTAAAATCATTAACCAATAGATCCAATCTCATACGCGGGCTGATTCCAAAGGCAGTAGCTAATCTTAACGTAATGCTTTCTCCTGCTGCTAATATCTCTTCTTCTGTCTTAACCTTTAATCTGCCATATAAAGAAATCGGTCTTAAGGGCGTCTGTTCTGTACAATATTTGTCTTTCTCTCCTATACCGTATCCGCTGTTTGTCGTGGGGTAGATTATTATCTGCGACTTGGACCTCAATTGTAGAATCATTCTAACCGCCCCTAAAATTATATCCTCTGCTGCATGAGGTTCTTTTGCGCATAAAGGTGCACCTGTAAGACAGGCCAGAGGGAATATGGCATCCACATCTTTAAGAAGCCTTTCAAGTAATTGCTTATCTCTTGTATCTCCTCTAATAATTGATAATTTCTTATCATAACAACAATCTAAAAGAGAACTTTGATTATACATAAAATTATCCAAAACCACGACCTCATATCCTACTTTTAAAAGTTCAGACACCATAACAGAACCTAAATATCCTGCTCCTCCTGTAATTAATATCTTCATAATAACATACCTCCATCTATTATTTTTTATAATTGTTTCCCATAACAGTCTGGAGAAGTTGCCTAATCCCCTGTTCTAATCGTATCTTAGGCCTCCATCCAAGTGACAATATCCTGCTATTATCTAATAATTTCTGTTTCACACCATCTGGCATGGATGTATCAAATACAATCCTTCCTGTAAATCCTGTCATCTCTGCTATCATCTCAGCTAATTCTTTTATTGACACATCATATCCACATCCAATATTTACTATCCCTTCTGCTTCATAATTATCCATCAAAAATATACTGGCAGAAACAAAGTCATCAGAATGGAGAAATTCTCTTAAAGGTGTGCCTGTTCCCCAGACAATTACTTGTTTTTCTCCAGTTTTAACCGCATGACAAAATTTAGCTATAAGCGCGCCAATAACATGTCCTTTACTATCGAACTCTACCCCTAAACCATACACAGTGGCCGGTACTGCTACTATAGCGTTAAATCCATACTGGCTCCTAAAGGCTTTACATAGTTCTATTCCTGCTAATTTAGCAACTGAATAGGGTTGACTGGTTTGCTCTAACCTACCGGTCCAAAGATAGTCCTCTTTTATAGGTTGGAGACTATCTTTAGGATATATACACGAACTTGCAAGAAACATCAATTTCTTTGTGCCAAATTTATATGCAGCATAGATTATATTATTCTGCGCCTCTAAATTATAATATATAAAATCTCCGCCATATTTACGGTTAGCATCAATACCACCTGAACGTACAGAACCTAAAAAAACATATTCTGGACGGTATTCTTGAAAAAATTCATAGACTGATGGTTGTATTGTTGGATTAAGACCTATTAGAGAAGATGAAAATACCGAACGAAACCCGTTTTTCTCAAAATAACTAAATAATGAACGTTCTATAATATCATCACCACCTACTATCAATATTGTTGAGTTCTTCTTCATGCAACCAACCTCTCAACAGCCTTTACAATATCTTCAACTCCGGGATAAAACGCATTCTCAAGCACATAGCTTGCCGGAGTAGGTATATCAGGGAAAGAAACTCTTATAGGGGGTTGTTTAAGTAAATCAAAACCTTTCTCTACAATAGTAGCAATTACCTCCGCCCCAAAGCCACATGTTCGCCAGCTTAAATCAGCCACTATAAGCCTACCTGTCTTAGCAACAGAATTTAAAATTATCTGCTCATCTAGTGGTTTAAGTGTTCTAGGGTCAATAACCTCAACACTTATTCCTTTCTTTTCAAGTTCATCTGCAGCACGCAATGATTCAATTACCATATGAGATACTGCAACTATTGTAACATCATCTCCTTCTCTTCTAATAGTCCCATGGCCAAAAGGAATAGAATAGATATGTTCGGGAACATATCCTTTATGCCTGTAAAGCCATCGATGTTCAATAAAAATAACAGGATTATTATCTGCTATGCTAGTTATTAACAAACCCTTAGCATCATAAGCAGTAGAAGGCATAACCACCTTAAGCCCAGGCACATGAACAAACAAAGACTGCAATGCCTGTGAATGCTGTGCCGCAGACCCCCAGCCCCTACCTATACACGCCCGAATAACCAACGGGATAGAAACCTGGCCTGCAAACATATAACTCCATTTAGCTGCATGGTTGACAATCTGATCCATAGCCACAAGCAAAAAATCAGGTCTATTATGTATATATACCGGCCGCATCCCAAGCATAGCTGAACCTATTGCCATTCCTGTCAAGGCAGGCTCAGATAATGGGGTATCAAACACCCTTTCTTTACCATATTTTTTATGCAAATCCTTTGTTGAACCAAACATCCCAGACGGATCATCTACTCCCTGGCCCATTACATATACCTTAGGATCTCGTTCCAATGCCTGCTCAAGCGCCTCCCTCAACGCCTCTCCAAAACCTAACTTGCGGACCTCTGCACTATCACTATCATCAAATACAGGTTCTTCCCTTTCTATTTGTAACTTTGTCCATGGCATATGCCATCTCCCATATTTATTTCACAATTTAACCTTGTTAAATAGTGAAAAATGCACAAATCAACAAGGTTGATTTGTGCAGAATAGCTATCTACGCCGATGTGTCATTATCCTATTCAACGCACGTTCAACAGCCCGCTTCTGAATAACTTCTCTTTTATCATATAATCTTTTCCCCTTGCCTAATGCTATTTCAACCTTCACTAACCCACGATTGTTAAAATATATCTTTGTAGGTACAAGGCTCATGTTTCTCTGCGAAACTGCAGAGGCAATCTTTCTAATCTGGTTCTTATGAAGCAACAGACGGCGCACTCTATCTGCTGACTCATTCATATAACTTGCCTGTTTATAGGGGCTTATGTGCATGTTGTAAAGGTTAACATTCCCATCCTCTATACGGGCAAAACTGTCTTTAAAATTCACTTTACCCTGCCGCAAAGATTTTACTTCTCCACCAGTCAAGACAATTCCACATTCCCATTTATCATGAAGGAAATAATCCCTGAATGCCTTTTTATTAGTAGCTATTATCTCTGCCATGATGGGGTTATTATAACATAAACTTATATGCAATCAATGTGATTGAATGAATATTATTAATACCATGTAAGCTAATAAAAATTTTTATTAAACTTAACAAATAACATGGTATAATGTGTGGACAAAATTTGAACTTCAATGAATTTACAGTATAATATTATAGCAGCTTAAAGGGGCTGTAGCTCAGTTGGGAGAGCGCTTGAATGGCATTCAAGAGGTCAGGGGTTCGACTCCCCTCAGCTCCATTTATAATATTCAAGAGAAAGTAAAAATATGCCGAAGTGGCGGAATTGGTATACGCGGCGGTCTCAAAAACCGTTGTCTTTACGGACGTGTGGGTTCGAGTCCCACCTTCGGCATTTTTTATTAAAATTAACAAAAAATGTCCTCAAATACTACATAGTCTACTTATGGCAAAACAGCCTTACCTTATACCATCAATCCTATTTATTCTAAGTTTCATGCTTCGACTTTCATTAATTACAAACGGCCCATACAATGTTGACTGTCTTAACCTTGCCCTAAAAGCAGAAGAAGTAATAACCAAACACTACCTACCCTATTTGTACGGTTCAGGATATCCTCTAGCCATTTTATTAGGCGCTATGTTTGTCTCTCTATTAAAAATATTTTCAATAAACGATCCTGTAGTAGCAGTAAACCTGATGAGTATCACATTTGGGGCATTATGCATTCCAGTATTTTTTCTAATTACAAAAAAATTATTTAATGGACTTACTGCGCTAATAGCTTCTATTATTCTCTCTTGCTCCCCTATATTCCTCAGTATTTCTGTATATGGTATGAGTCATACACCTGCTCTGTTTTTCACACTATTATCTATCCTATTTATGCTCAAATATTATAATTCCACACAGATACAACCTCTTATTTTCTCTGCGATATGCATAGGCCTGACAGGTGCAACACGCCTACAGGAAATGGTACCAATGATACTACCATTAGGATTTATTTGTATCCTTAAACATTTCAACATAGATTTAAATAGTTCTAAAAGGGATATATATAAAAATATTTCTATTTTTCTTATAACAGCAGTTTTAACTGCCGCTGTTTTTTACATTCCCTACTTTACTAGTAACATAAGACAAGAATATCTATATCAATTAACAAAATATAAACTTACATCCGTGGGATTTAACGTAAAGGAATGGAAACCTGAATATTTCCTGTCTAACATAAAAGAACTTTATTTGAATTTTCGTTACAGAAGCATATATTTTCTCATTATGGCGTTCTCTGGCGTAGGACTCATAACGGTTGTATTTGGCCTCATCCTTATAGCAAAAAAAGAGACAGGAATATTTATCTTTTTATTATTATGGATACTCCCTTTTATTGTATTTTATTCTATGTTATTTACAACATCACCTAGATTTTATACTATCATTCTACCCCCAATGATAATAGCTGAGGCATATATCTTAACACATCTAATAAAATCACCTCAAATATGGGCTAAGACAATAGGGCTTATCATGTTCTTATATATTTTTCTCTCTAGATTTTGTTATGCCTACCCTGTACTTTTAGATAGACATAAAGTAGGGTTATTGGTAAATTATTCAAAATGGATTGCGGAGAAAACAGAAAAAAATGCCTATATAATCACTACAGATGAAAGTCCTTTCATTAGATATTATGGACACAGAAAAACAATAGGCAGGCCTTTAGGTTATTTTTCGTTAAATGAAAAAGAAATAAACATATTTAAACAACAACTGAATAAAATGTTAAAAGAAAACATTCCTGTATATATTACCTCAAATGCTATATATGTGTATGACCCTAAACATCAATTTTCAACATTGCTTAAGAAAAATTATAAACTTGATTATATAGGCACAAAGATATGTGAATATTGGCACAGAGGAATATTTAAAAGATTACTTTACAATAACGCATTATTTCGCATAAGGCAAAAATAACAAGTCTCTCCTTTGTGTCTGCCTTCTCGTCCATAATCTAAATGTCCCCTTTATTACCGCTGCTGAATGACGTAAGATAGAAAAACTCCCTGCATAATTATCCTTGGCCGAAGCCGGGATCTCCTTAATAGAGAACCCTGCATCTGCAGCACTAACATAAAACTCTGCATGTATATCAAAACCATCCGAATAAAACATCAACTGTTCAACAATATTCCTTTTCATTGCCACTGTCCCTGAGCCTATATCCAAAACAGGAATATTGAATAATAACTTACAAAGCATATAGTACATGCGGCTAAAAAATTTTCTGATTAGGCTTCCTTTACTAGATATACCTTTATATCTTGAAGCCACAACAATATCATATGCCGATAACTCAGAAACCATTCTAGGGATAATTTCAGCACCAAAAGGAAGATCACAATCACAATATACTATACTTTCACCCGTGCAATCCTTAAACATAGACCGCAATGTATATCCCAATCCTCTGTTGCATTGATTATAAAAACACCTTACCTGAGGGAATCTCTGCGATAATCTATGCATCACGTAGTTGCTTTCATCCTTACTCCCATCATCCCTTAAAACTATCTCAAAATCATCACTTCTTTCAGACAAAACATCCACCAAACGTCTAACTGAAGATTCTATTATCCCATAAGAATTATAAATAGGAATAAGAACAGATATTTCTTCCATAAATTACACCTTATAAATCAATCCGGAAGCTTAAAATACTCTCTAAAAGCTAATCCGTATATTGCAGCCTCTTTCTCTTTACCTTGTTTTCGATAATAATAAATAGCCTTGTTTAACAACCGTTCTGCCTTCAGTCTATTGCCTTCATAAGCATAAAGGCCTGCAAGATTATAATATGCTTCTGCATATTCGGGATCTAGGCGTATCGCCTCCTCTAAAGCATGTTTGGAATGCTCGATATCCCCTTTCTGAAGATAGGCCTCTGCCATAGCAAAATACGCCAAAGGATAATTAGGCCTTAAAGCAATAGCCTTTTTAAAACTTTTTATAGCCTTATCGTAGTCTCCTGCCTCTGTAGCAACAATACCTAATTCCTTACGCATAAGTGCACTATGCGGATTAGCCCGTATCGCTGACTCGTAAACTGTTACATCACTTCTCATATCTTCTACCCGTAAAAAAATTCTAATCATAAAAAACAAAACCACAATCAAAACAATCATGGTCCCTAGAATTGAAAAAAAATTTGATTTTGACTTCAATAGTTTACCTATAAGATACCCAAATAAAAGGCAAAACCCTAAAGATCCAATAAAAATATATCTTTCCGCAAACAACACTCCACACGGAATAATGTTAGAACTCACCAACAATGACAAAAAGAACCAACCTATACAAAAAGTTATCAATCTATCAATGTTATAATATTTATATGCCAGATACACTATATAGCCCAAAACTAATAAAGAAAATAATACCTGTGGTTCAAACAATGATTGAGATAATACAGCGAACTGGTCAAAATCATCAAAGCCAAAAGAATATATCCCCTTTGATATAACATGGTCGTGTGTTAAAGTAATGGGGAAAAACATAATAAAAATATATTTTGCCCATGCCTTTATAGTTACAAGCATTGTAAGGTAAAAACTACCATATAGATATTCTCCACGCGTAACAGAACCAAAGGTCAAATATTTACATAAGGCATAAAAAAGAGCCACCGAAAAAAATGGGATATTCCTACCTACAATTTTTCGATATCTTTTCCATATAGACAAGCTATTATTATTGCGGATATCGTGACTATAACAAAAATCATACCACAAAAAAAGTATTGGCAGAACCAAACAAAGTTCATTTAAAAATATAGCCATACATGAAAAAATCATAGCTACTATAATATACTTCTTTTTTTCTCCACCCGACGTCATTAATGAAGAAATATAATAAAAAAATGCTATAAATAAAAACAATACTCCTATAGCATCAACCCCACCTGTTATCGTTAAATACTCAATATGGATAGGATGAAGTGCAAAGAAAAGCGTACACAAAAACGACTGCAATCGATCTTTTAATATAAAAATACTTATATTATAAACGGAAAAAATTATAAGGAGGTAACCCCCCATAGAAAAAACATAATGTTTCCAAGGAGTTAAGCCAAACAAATGATAATTTATTGCATGAATCAATGTCTTTAACGGGGCAAAGACCCCTTCCTGACCATTTGGAGTGGTATAACCAAAGAAAAATTTAGGGATATTATGCCAATCCTTAATAAGCTGCCAGCTCTCCACATAATCATGATCATCGAGAAGAAAAGGTTTATTATATAACTGGATATATGCAACCAGGGTTAATGCAAAAATTAAAACCAATGCTCTCCATCTGGTTTGAATAAATAGTTCAAACTTACTAATAAACTTATTCACGTATCCTTTCCCCCTCTTCTCCCCAGATAAAAATTTCCAATATAACTATATTCTATGTCTGAGATTACAATATTTCAAACCCTTTATAAAAAACATAAAAAACACGAACAAAACAGTTTTTCCTTTTTATCCTTAATTTAAAAAGACAAACCATTTGCCCTAACCAAATTAGAAAGATATTAAAATATCATCAAGCAAAAACATTTTCGTGTTTTGAATCTCGCAAAAACAATACGGATGTATTTATTCTCTCAGCTATACCTCTCTCTCTTTCTATATCCAAATCTTGCGGCATTCCAAAAATATTAATATCTGCAAAAGGTGCCTTTGTAATTATACTATCAAAACTCCCTACCTGAACGGATATCTCTGCATTATTGGGGATACGTGTCATCTTTTGCAGTTTACTCAGATAATTATATGATCGTTGTTTATCACTATCATGGCCAACTACTTGCAGAAGCCGTATTTTAGCCTCCCAATTCTTTTCGAGTTGCAGAGCTACTAATACAGCAAGATCTATATTGGGCGTGCCTTCACGCATCCAGAGATTAATTATTTTCTTTTGGCCAAGTCCAATTTTTGGATGAAGAATAAACATAATAATGCCAAAATCAAGAAACTTTATCCTATCTACCAATTCAACAAGAAGATTATCTTTCTCAATAGTAAGTCCAAGTTTAATAAATAAAACATTTGGAGGCAAGATACTATTCTTTAATGTCTGGCTTACAGCAACTGCTGCTTCAAGGAACCCATCTGAATAAATTACACCAGAAGAAACCAAAATCCCATCCTCTCTTAAAGAGTTATTTAATAACGAAAATTCCTCTTGCTCCTTTGCCCTATCTACCTCAGCTGAAACCTTGCTGGAATATGGAGATATCTTCTCTGAAACACTAAAAAAATGAATCCGTCCGCTTGGATATGTTATAGCTTTCAAAAGGTCCAATATTCCTGTCCAATTTTTAGGTTCTCTTACAGGGATAAGCAAATTAGGTTTCCAAATTTTAGGATGGTATGGAAGGTTTGATGCTATCTTAAGCACCTGTTCCGCTATATAGATAAAAAAGCCTTTACGGACATCCGGCCAGCCTCTTCTTATCTGTCTGTGAATAAGGGCAAAATAGAGCACTGCTATAACAGATATCGCAATTGTACTAAAAATTGGGTTTATAAGAAACATCGTAATTACACATCCTAGACCACCAATTAAAGGAAAAATTAATGAAACTTTAAATTTAGGCCGAAAACTTGGAATCCCTATAAGTTTTTCAATAAAGACAGATAAATTAAGCATGCCATAGGTAATTAGAAAAAACATAGTTAAAAGCCCTGCGATTTTATTAAGTCTCCCTATAGCAAGCGTCATTAAACATACAAGAGAAGTGAACAGTATCGCAGTGGTTGGTTCACCTTTTTTATTTACTCGCGAAAAATGTACAGAAAACGGAATTATCCTATACTTACCCAAAGCCAAAAGAGTACGAGAAGAAGCAACAAACATGTTAAGTGCTGAAGAAAGAGCTGCCCCCATTATCCCAGCAATAATCGGCAAACGCCATCTACTTATATCCATAATAATTGAGGTATTATTAACTAAATCTTCCGGGCTAGCTGCATATGCAAATTTAATAGAAAGTAAAATATATATAATAAAGGTTATCACAACAGCAGAAAGCATCCCTACAGGGAGATCTCGTTCGGGCTTTTTCAGTTCTCCTGACATACTAAGACCGGCTAAAATACCCGTTACAGCAGGAAAAAATACCGCAAATACTCTCCAGAACCCCTCAGAACCAATACCCTCTCTGAACAAATGGATGTTAGGAGTTTGACCATTACCCAAAAAAAATGACACTAAAGACAACAAAACAACCACAATAATAGCGTATTGAAGTCTAAATGCTAACCGGGCGCTTATATATGATACACAAGAAAGAACTAGCCACGTTATAAGAGGGACTAAAATAAAATGATGGGATGGGAAAACAGAACCCCAGCATTCGCTAAAACCAATTATGTAAAACGCAACCGAAATGGCTTGAGAAAGATATAAAGGAATACCTATGGCACCACCAATCTCAAGCCCTAAGGACTTAGATATAATTGAGTAAGCGCCGCCTGTCCCTATCCTCATATTAGTAGCTATACTAGCCACAGAAAGACAAGTAAAAACAGTTATTATATTGCTTAAAGATATGATAATTAAGGCATCCCTTAAACCAACGCTTCCTACTACCCATCCCAAGCGAAGATACATTATAATCCCTAATATGCTCAGGAAAGTAGGAGTAAAAACCCCTTCAAATGCACTGAACTTCTTCTCGGACATAGTCTAGCTCAACTCTATACTTGAAAACAAAAAAACCTCATGGGAACCATTCTTTAGGAATAATTTCCATGAGGAAAATTATGGGGTGGGTGAGGAGACTCGAACTCCCGACCACTTGAACCACAATCAAGCGCTCTACCAACTGAGCTACACCCACCATAAATATATTTATCTATCTTGCATAATTTAACCTTGTTGATTTATGCATTTTGCACTATTTAACAAGGTTGATTTGTGAAATAAGCAAATTATAAATAAACGCGCCCGGCACGACTCGAACGTGCGACCCTTTGCTTAGAAGGCAAATGCTCTATCCAACTGAGCTACGGGCGCAGTTTATATAAAATTTCTATATAGCAGAAATTTCTTTATCTGTAAAGAAAAGTTTTTTCTTCCTCTTTTATTTATTATTAATCAATATAAATTAAAATAACCAGCTGTACTTTCTTTTATTAGAATTAATCCATATCTCCCACTTCTTAATGAGACCTTCGCCGTAAATAATGCACCTTGTATCAGATGTAACATAACCTGTCATACGTATTTCCAGCCCTCTTAATAAATCATTCTTAAAATGGTATGCGAGTTTTGAATCTATTTTTGCCAATTCTTCCTGATCAACTAATCTCGCAGACCGTAATTCCTCTTTCCTAGCAATAACCTTATTACGAAAATCCTCTTTAGTTAATGATGGCATACTTGCTATTTGCCTCGCAATCTCTCTTCTTTTTTTTATCTGATAAATAAGATTTCTTCTTGCAAGCGAGCCATCTTTATCCAACACAAAGATATTAACCTTGTTAATAAGCCGTGTACGTATAAACGTCCTTCCTTTAAAATTAATCTTGTTGTCGTTACTAAGACTAAAATCTATAATTGCCCGAGGAACAAATGAGGTTAAATTAGATACATATTGATTAGAATCATTTTTTACATATATATGTTCTATACGAACATTCCCTGCATGATTTTGCCTCATAATAATCCATAAAGGATATTCCCATGTGTCAGGTCCAGTATGTATCCCAATACTGTAACAGCCTATAGACCGCAAATAACCACATTTTTCTAAGTAAGGGTCCTTTAAACTAGGCCTGTTTGCAAAGTATTGTTCTATGCGCGGTATTATAAAAATACTCCTCTTCCCTAATAAAGGCCTGGACTGATTCATAAACACCCATGGCATAGCACTGATAAGTAAAATAAATGCCACCCCCACTGCAGCTTTTTCGCTTATCTTATTTATAACAACCGCTACAAAAGGAGAAAACATAATAAATAACGGCAATTGATATCTGCTCTGATAAGGTCTCCATTTAAGAAAAAGGTTAAACAAAATAAAGGCACACAGGACAAGAAGAAAATATTCTCTTAATTTTCTATCTTTATATTGTCTTGTAAAAAAAAACACGAGGATGCAAAAAATATATATTATCACATGGAAAAAATTAGCGGCATTATCCTCATGGAGAATACTTCCTGTAAAATAAAATCCCTCTCCTCTAATATTACCTACTAAATTTTTGACGATATTTTGAATACCTAATTCAACAGAATTATTAAAATTCTTAAAAGGAATACGTAAATGCATTCCTACATTTTTAACAATATTAGCAACAAATGAGTTTATAGTAATCTGTTTATTAACTGCCTGTTCTAATTCAGAAGGCGGTAAGATTGTACCATGCAGTTCTATATTTCTAAACCAATAACCTATATTAATCGCTAATGTAATCAAAACGATCAAAACAAATACACCAAAATTTTTCACTATTCCTAAAATATCAATTCTAGAAAAAATTATCTTATTATACCTACACAAAATGCATTTACTTATCTGTTTAAATATAAACCATATTAAAAAAGGGATAGAACAGATGCAACCTGTGCCTTTGGTTAATATGCATAAACCAAGACTAACTGACGATATTATTATGTATCTCCATCTAAAATGAGTTGCTGCCTTTATTATAAAATAGATAAAGCATAAAAGCCAAAATGACACTACATAATCATTTTGCGTACTTGATCCTTGAAGAATCCCCATTGGTACAGTGACAGCAATAATTACTGCTATCAACTGACCAAACCCGTCTGCCCCCAAACAACATGCTATAAGTGATACTGCTACAAGCGCTCCCACCATACTAAAAAACTGAACTAAATTTACAAACCTATCTGAACCACTTAATAATAAAATATTCATAATAGCATACTCTGCCCAAGGGGGATAATCAAGTTGTCGAATAATATTAGTAGGATAATTAAGTATAGTATGATTTTGAATCCAATGCATAACTCGCGGCATATGATAAGTCATAGAATCCCATGTATTAGGTGGGGCCACAACTGCAGTAATAAAGATTAAAAAAAGTATAATGGAGAGCAATAATAGTAAAATCTTCTCGGAAATAGAAAGATTCAATCGTATATCTTGTTTTACATTGATATATCTCTTTTTAACATCATTTAACAAAACACAAAGAGGAACTATAGAATGACCTTTCAAAAAGTAAATATAATACAAAATTGTTCCACAAATAACAGCTGTGGCTAACCAGACAAGACTAAGGTATCTGAAATAAATTAGATGTGCCAAACCTAATGTTTCAGTAAACACTACAATAAACAGGCCAATTATTACGAATGCATATAAAAAAGATTCTCTTATACCCCATTCATGTCTCTCTCTAACAGATAAAAAGATTGTCCATATGAATATAAATGTTAATATAAAAGCAAATATCATCGTCTAAATTTGCATTTTAATAAAACAAAATAAGTCTCAACTGCTGTTAACCATGTAATTTTTTTGCCCTCTTTCCTGCTTCTAGCTCTATATTCAATAGGGACTTCATATATCTTTATCCCTCGCCTTAGCAATTCTGCTGTTATTTCTGTATCAAAAGAAAAATTAGACGAAGTAATATTTATATTAGATAGGATATCCCTGCGAAAAAGTTTATAGCAAGTATGCATGTCGCTAATATTCGACGAAAAAAGAATATTTAAAGTAGTAGTAGAAACTTTATTCGCTATACGATTAATCAGTTTCATATTTTTTATCTTGCCTTTAAACCTAGAACCATACACAACATCTGCTTCTCCATTTAATAATGGCATCAGCAATTGAGAATAGTATGTAGGATTATATTCAAGATCTGCATCCTGAATAATAATAAAATCACCTTTTGCCTTACTAATACCGAATTTCACTGCAGCAGTCTTACCATAACGCCGAACTCTATTAAAAACATATATATGGGATTTATCCTGTAAAGTTTCTAATCTTTCTAACGTGCCATCATTAGATGCATCATTTATAACAATTATTTCTCTTTCAACACCATTAGGCAAACCGACTGTATCCACCTTTTGTATTAAGGGAATTATTGTATTCTGTTCATTGTAAACAGGTATAATGATAGAAAGTTTTTGTAAAGACATATCACAAAATATTCGACACTAAAAGGAAAATCATTCCTTATATCCTAATAGCAAACTATCTAAGGGGCGTTTCTATTTAAGCCCTTGATGTATTTTATCGGCTTGCCTACCTAACAGATCACGCAATTGATTAAGATATTGCTCCATTCTAGGGAAACCATAATAGTCTGCCTTAAGGGCATGCCTATAGGCGTTTATATAATCATGTTTTATATAAAAGACCTTTGATTTAATATAATGTGCCAAAGCCTCACCTGCTGTTGATGATTTTATCCTGTATAATGCCTCTCTACGGTTAGATGCTATCTCTTCAACGATAAAAGATTTTCTTGAAAAGTCACATTTGCTTCCATAAAGCAAGAGACAAGGACATATCTCTGCCAACTTTGTATATGGCACAGTCTTACCAAAACGATGATGCCTACGTTCCCAGAAATTATATAATATCGTATGAGGATATAATGAACGCAATATCCCTCCATAAACTTTATTGCCTGCATTGTAATCGCCAAAGTCCAATGCAAATTCTTTAGATGATGAACGATAATATCCGCTTACAATACATCCTTTATACTTAGAATAGACCATCTTAGAAAAGTTATATATCTCTGTATTTACATCATTTAATTTTCTTTGAAAATACATCGCATATACTGTATTGGTAAATATAAATACGATCAAAAAAATATATGCTACCATATCCACCCATCTGTTATACTGTGGATAGACAATACTTCGAAAAAACCAATATGTTATTCCTGCAATAAAACCAAATAATCCAATTAAAGGGGATATATAATGAGAAGCAGGTTGTTTCCCAATCATAATAACATGAATAACTGAAACCACTCCCAAGGTTAATAAAAATTTTAAAACATCGCTAAATCCCTTTGTTGATGTATCTGAAGTATACTTAAATATATACTTCTTATATAAAATAACTGAACCAAGAGACACCGATTGAAAGAGAAAAAAGAACCAATTTACCGCTAATGTTCGCTTCACTGTTGCAATAAAGGAAGCAAGATTAACAAAGCCAACACTGCCTGTTGCATGAAATCCCTTATGCGTCAATACATAAAAATACCAAACAAAAATCTGTGAATACCTAGGTAATACCGGAATTGTAGAGACAAAAAAAGAAAACAAACAGAAAAAAATAAAAATTAATCTATGCTTTATCTTTGGTAAAAGAATTAAGGGGGCTACAAGTAATGGAATAAAAGTAAGTTTACTCGCTACCCCTACTCCACAAACAATCCCAAACCATATAGAGACGGGAATCGGCTTATGGGTAAAAAATAACTTTATTAAGCATATAGTATACAAATTACAAATTGTTATAATTAATGTCTCGGCATTTACGTTAGTTATTATAGGTAAAACATAATCATCCCAATCATATGAACGTAAAGTAAGATACAAAAAACCTCCTGACTGAATAAAAAGGGCAAATAAAAGATTTTTCGTTCTCTTATACGCATACCATCCCACCAAAATAAGAGAGATAAAGAATAATATATACAAAAAAGAATAGATAAGGTTAAGATAAATCTCTGGATTACGACAAATATCTATGACTATATGGCGGGAATTTGCAAGAGGATGAAAAATTCTAATAACCAATGCTCCTATTATCTGTAAAGGAGTCCCCGGATGAGTAACAAAACTGGGGGTGAGATGATCAACGATATATAAAGAATTAAATAAATACAAATAAGACGGATCAAAATTGGGACTGAGCCAAAATGGCCCAACAGCCGTCTTTAGCAAAAATGTTAAACATGAAATAATTAAAGGAATTATAAAAATAAACGGAATGCTTTTAGACAGTTTAAAGCCACAAAAATTCTTTTGCATATTCAAAAAATAAAAAAATTATTAATTATCGAATATAATCAAAATTTCTAAAAAAATATCCTAATACACAGCCATTATATCTAAAAATATATTATTTAAAACCACATTATTTTTATAATCTACTCTGTTGAAAAAATATTCTATGCCTTCTCATCATCTATAACTTTATCTATTTTTGAAGCAACCTTAACATAAGAATATCCTGTTATAAAAATAAAAAGGCCAACAAGAATATGCGGGATATCTCTATTAATAGTATCAACAAACACTACCAGGACCCCTAAAAATATCGGTAATATTCCACTACGATATGCTGTCTTGCTAAGTTTTTCCAAAATTTTTAGATTCTCCTCTTTCATATCTTTTCTCCTTGTTATTTTGATATTATTAGTCAAAATTATAAAGGACATCCACCATTTATCAAACTTTTGCAAAAACTACAATCAGATTCCACTACAGCAGAACAGTATGGCATCCCATCAAGTGATGCACTTTCCGCTGTAAGTAACCACTGTTCAGAATTTGTTGGAGATGCACCGCATTTAAAACTGTCTGGTGTTGCGGTTGCAACACAACTAAAACTAGCCCCTTCTTCTACAAGCGAAATATGGAAAAAATCATTTATCTTATCTGTTGTACTTAAATCAACAGTACTTGCATCTGGATAAGTCCCCTCACGTGCTCGATACAGACGCATCGCCTCCCGTATAACAACTAACTGTTGGGCAGCTATCTTTTCATGCGCACGTTTAAGCCCCCGCTTATAATTAGCTAAAGCAAATCCTACAGCAATAATAGCAATACTAGCTGCAACAACTAATTCTATCAACGTAAAACTATGTTGTCTATAAATATTCATATTCCATGTTCTTTAGAAAATTATTTTTGGAAATAGTAAATATATTAACAAATATTGAATATTACTGAAAAACTTTAAAATTCGGGGAATCCCATTGCTTTACATAAATAACTATTACAGGGAGTACAAACAATACTACCATCAGATCTAACATGCAAGGTATATGAATCATCCAAAGAAGTAAGCTCTGCCAAAGATGTCCCGGAGCCATCACAAACAACTGTATCATCGTCTCCTACCGTTAAATTTTTAAACTTCTTTAAATTCGCCTCTACGACCAAATCATCTGAACTTCCTGTTATCCCCAATTCTGCTTTAGTGGAAGCATAGCTACCGGTTTCTCTTTTATAATCCATCTGAGCCTCATAAAGGGCAGACAAAACGACTATAGCCTCTTGATTGTCTATTTTTCTGACAGCAACAGATAACCTAGGCAAGCCAAACCCCGCAAGCACACCTACTATAATAAGGACCAACATAAGCTCCATAAGAGTAAACCCATATCGACTGTTTCTTTTTAATCTATACATATAAAATCCCGATTCTTTTTCGTCCATATATAAAGTATATCATAACAACATTAACTATCATGCTTTTTCCAACACAAAAAAGTAGCTATGTATAAATTTGTTCCATCAAATAAAAAATTATGATATAAATAAATTCTTTACAATAATATAAACAATTTAATCCTTACAAAGGTATAATGTAAAGGAGAAGTATGCAAGCAGCGGAAACCCCTATGTTAAAACAGTATAATGCAATAAAAGCCAAATATAAAGAACATATACTTCTTTTTAGATTAGGCGACTTCTATGAGATGTTCTTTGAAGATGCGAAGGTTGTATCCAGAGAATTGGATATAGTCCTGACATCAAGAGGTAAAACACCTGCTGGCAAAATTCCGATGTGTGGGTTCCCCCACCATGCTGCCACAGGGTATATAGAAAAATTAATTAAAGCAGGATACAAGGTTGCTATATGCGAACAAACTGAAGACCCTGCACTTGCAAAAGGTATTGTTAAACGCGAGGTTACACGCATTATTACCTCTGGGACATTTCTTGATGAAAACAGCACTGACGCAAGATATTTACTTTGCCTCAGCCCTACATCCAAACAAATAGGCATATCTTTTATAGAGCCATCAAGCGGTGTTATCCATACCAATCAATATGAATCAAAAGATGCTAATATCATCGAGTTAATAGCATCATTGAGTATCTGCGAATGTGTATTTCCTCAAAGATATGAAGATGATATCTGTAAATTATTTCAGCATCCTTTTCTAAAACTAAAAAATATTATGCTAAGTCCTTATAATGATTGGTGTTTCAATCCTGATATTGCCAAAAAAAGCCTCTGTGATCATTTTGGAATCCATAATCTCAAAGGATTCGGCATTGAGGATAAAAATATGGCTATATCAAGTACAGGGGCACTTCTGGAATATATGAAACAAATGAATAAACAACCATTAAGGCATATCCACAAGATCTCTCTCTATGCAGATAGAGACTATGTATTTATTTCACCTGCCGCATATTATGGCCTCGAAATCCATACACTTATAAAAAATTTAACCTACACACGTACAGCTATGGGGAAAAGGAAATTACACTTTTGGTTAACCCATCCATTGAAAGACATTTCTAATATAAAGGAACGCCAAGAAGCGGTGGAGTTATTACGAAGCCGACATGAAATACTATCCAAACTTAAACCTATCTTAGATAAAATCCCTGACATAGAAAAAAACATTTCAAGACTTAGTTGCGGGTATACTCATGCTAAAGATCTTCTTGCCATCCGAAACACCCTGGCACTTATTCCAGAGTTGGGAAAAATAATCTCCCCTATTATAAAACAAAACAATCTTTTCTATCTACAAGATATACCAGATTTAAGAAATTATCTATTAAACACAATAAATGAAGAGATTCCTTTATCCAATCCTGAAGGCAAAATTATAAAAACAGGATACAATCCTGAACTTGATTCTTTAAGAGATATTCAAACAAACGGAAAAGAATGGCTCAAAAAATTTCAAGAAGAAGAAATTGCCCGCACAGGCATCAACTCTCTAAAGGTAGGCTTCAATAAGGTCTTTGGATACTATATAGAAATCACAAAAGCAAACCTGAATATGGTGCCAAAAGAATATATCCGTAAACAAACCCTAGTAAACGCGGAAAGATTCATTACTCCTAAACTTAAAGAATTTGAAGAAAAGATACTCACTGCCCAAGATAGAATATTGACAATCGAAGCAGAGATACTTAAAAATATACAAAAGACCATACTAGATTATTCCGCCCAATTACAAGAACTCTGCAATACCATAGCCATTATTGACGTTATATATTCCTTTGCAGTTCTATCCATCCAACGAAAATATATTGTCCCTGATGTATCAAATGACGAGCTTATTGATATTAAAGATGGTAGACATCCTGTTGTTGAAAAAATGTTGGAAGAATCCTTCATTCCCAACGATACACTGCTCGATTGTAATAATAGAATGATTATTCTTACAGGACCAAATATGTCAGGTAAGTCTACATATATCAGACAAACTGCTATACTTGTAATAATGGCTCAGGCTGGCAGTTTTATTCCTGCAAGCAGTGCACATATAGGTATCGTTGATAAAATATTTACACGCATAGGAGCACACGATGATATAAGCAAGGGCCAAAGTACATTCATGGTTGAGATGAATGAGGCCGCGGACATTCTTAATAATTGTACGGAAAAAAGCCTCATTATCCTTGATGAGATAGGCAGAGGTACCAGCACATATGATGGGTTGAGTCTTGCATGGGCAATAGCAGAATATTTACACAAAACAAAGGCAAGAACATTATTCGCTACTCATTTTCATGAACTTACTGTATTAGCTGAAGAATATGAAGGAATACAAAATTACAACGTTGCTGTCAAAGAATGGGAAGATAAGGTTATATTTATGCATAAAATCATCAAAGGAAGCACTGATGACAGCTATGGGATTTATGTTGCTAAACTGGCAGGTATGCCAGAAACTGTTATTAACAGGGCAAAACAGATTCTGACACAACTGGAATTAAAAAATAATCTAAAAGAAAAATTAAAAAATAAAAAAGGGAAAAAGAAACAAAATATATATAACCATCAATTTGATTTATTTAACCAGAACCTTACCTATGATACAACAACAGAAAAAATAAAGATAGAGTTAAAAAAAGTGGATATAAATAATATAACACCTATACAGGCATTTAATAAACTTGTAGATATAAAAAAATTATTAGAAGAAAATTCATAGATAATTTAAGGATGATTTATATTTTAATATAATCTTATTTTTAAAATTTGATATGGCAAAGGTACATATACTTCCTCAGGATATTATAAGTAAAATAGCCGCTGGAGAGGTTATAGAAAGACCTGCTTCTGTTATCAAAGAAACTATTGAAAATTCATTAGATGCGGGGGCAAATATAATAGAAATTACCCTCACAGATGCGGGCAAAACCCTTATTCAAATAAAAGATAACGGTAGCGGCATTAGCTATGATGATATAGAAAAAATCTTTCAAAGACATGCAACAAGCAAAATACTATCCACTGATGATCTCTATAATATTACATCATTAGGATTTCGAGGAGAGGCTTTATATAGTATAGCTGCCATATCTGATGTTACTTTAAAAAGTAAAACTCCTTCTGATGAAAATGGTTGGCAAATACATATACGCGGAGGGGAAAAATTAAGTGTGCAACCTATCCCTATGGCAACAAAAGGCACTATAATAGAAGTCAAAGAACTTTTTTACAATACACCTGCCAGAAAAAAATTTCTAAAATCCAATACAACAGAACTACATCAAATACTCAATACATTTATCCCATACACCATATTAAAACATAACACCAGATTCCTAATAAACCATCAGGGAAAAGATATTCTAGACCTCTACCCTGCTTCTGATGTAATAGAGCGTATAGCAGATGTGTTAAATATTGATAAAAAATTTATAATAAAAACCGAATATCGTATTCCTAACACAGATTGCCATATCCGCATGTTCTTAGGAGATATCAATATAAGTAGAGCAAAACGGGATATGCAATTTCTATTCGTTAATGAAAGACCCGTACAAAATAAAAACATATCATATCATATAAATAGTATATATCGGCTTATTATGCCTCAAGATACATTCCCTTTTTTTGCGATATATATAAACCTGCCTGCCAGAGATGTAGATGTAAACATACATCCAATGAAAAGAGAAGTACGTATAAAAAACGAAGGCCTACTATGCTCAGTACTCAGGAATATATGTGAACAAGCAATCATGCAATACGGACAAATAAAACAAGTGCAAGTATCTTCTGATAACAAGCATGATACAAACCATACTCTCAACATACAGACTTCTTTCTTGGCAAATGATAAAAAAGGCGATGAACCTTTACCCAAATTTTATAACTTACCGCATAAAATATTAAAAACAACCCCTATAAAATCTCCCGAGACTCCATCATTATATTCTACTAAATCAAAATTTTTCATGCCTCCTGCAATATGGACAGATAATCAAAACAATCTACAAAAAAGGGTAAAAAACGCATCATATATAGGGATATTTATAAAGAAATATATGCTATTTTCTGATGAAAACAACCTCCTAATCATAGATCAACATGCAGCTGCTGAACGTATCACCTATGAAAAACTTCTCTTACAACTACAAGAAGGAAAAATAGAATACCAACAGCTGCTCAGCCCTGTAATAATAAACCTCTCACCAAATGAAATAATAGCCTGGCAAGAAAAAAAAGAACTCCTACAGAGGAGTGGATTTTCAACAAGCCAATGGGATAAGGAAACCATTGCAATACACAGCTATCCATCGCTTTTAACAGATATAGAAAAATCAATCCGTGCCATACTAGCAGATAAAGATGCAACTATAGAAAAATTAGAAGACATAGCACGTATTGCATGCAGGTCCTCCATAATGGCAGGCGACAAATTGAATCCAGAAGAAGCCATTGCAATGAAAGAACAATTACTAGAATGCATGGACCCGTTTACGTGTCCTCATGGGAGACCAACAATCATTGAAATAAGCGATGCCTTTTTAGAAAAACAGTTTTTAAGAAAACAATAATCTCCCTATCTACATCCCCAAAAAACACCTTCTACTTTGACATATTCTCTTTAAAATACGAAACCACAGCATTAACTATATCATGGGTTAAAATAGGACTAAGTCTGGTGAGTTTCCTGCCGGCTGGACTTTGATAAAACTCTAGCATCTGCTTTAATTCATCTTCTGAAAAATACTTACCGTAAATAGGAATTACTACCCGAAGAATCTTATTGACATCAAACAAACGTTTAAATTCTTCCTTCCGATCAGAAGGAGCAGTTGCTATAATCTGCTTTGCCTGTTTTGCAAGTAAATCTTTCATACCATTAACCTCAAGTAAAGAAGTTATCAGGTCTATTTTCCATCCTAACAAATCCTTAGCTTGGTTACTATCAACTTCCATCTCTGGTCTCAATTCATCCCCTTCTTGTTTGCCTTCTTCTATACGAGCGACCTCCTGAATAAAAAATTTCTCCGGAAAACTTTTGCCTGTATCTACTACAATACTGTAGGCATCCCGACTTTTAATCTTGCCTTTAATAACCTTGCCGTTCTTTAAATAAATAGTATCTGCTGAAGCAGCGCTTATAATAAAAAAAACCAACACTGTGAAAAAAATTTCTTTTTTAACCATTATCATTTTCTCCTTTTACATTACTATTCTTGTTATTTTAAACATGCATATAGTTAGGGTCAAATAAAATTACAACCGTTTGCAATGTTATTTTAATATGATATCATGTCTTCATGATTACAAAAATCAAAAATAATATAGATAAAAGATTAAAAATCATTCTCATAAAAAATGGGGACAGATATAAAATGCAAGATATCTGTCCAAAGCTCTATTATGCCATACATGATTTTTGCACAAGAAAAGGCAAAAGAATTCGTCCTTTTCTATTCATAATCACATATAAAGGATATCTTCCAAAAGGACAAAGGATACATCCTTCTATATATAACGCAGCATGCAGCATAGAACTTCTTCATGCATTTATGCTCGTACATGATGATATCATAGACAATTCCAAATTAAGACGTGGCAGCCCGACTATGCATGTGCTTCTCAAAAATATTGTAAAAACAAAACGCTCCCCCAATCTTGGAGAAAACTTAGCTATCATTGCAGGGGATATAATATATGCAATCTCTATTGATGCATTCTTGTCAACAAAAGAAGACAACACGCGAAAACAAAAAGCACTACAATACTTTACACAAACCGCTGCATTAACAGCAATAGGAGAATTCATAGACACAGTTGATAGCGAATCTTCCTTAGATAAAATAAAAGAAAAAGACATACTTCTCAACTATACACTAAAAACTGCAAGATACACATTTATCTCACCTATGGTGACCGCTGCCATTCTTGCAGGAGCAACACAAGAAGAAATAAAAAAACTAAATAGTATAGGACTCTCTATTGGCCAGGCATTCCAAATTCAAGATGACATCATAGGCGTATTTGGATCAAGTAAAGATATAGGAAAATCTGTCATAAGCGATATAGAAGAATGCAAAAAAACACTGTTAGTATTTAATGCATATAAACAACTAAATAAGAATGGGAAAAAACTGTTCAGTAGCTATTTTAATAAACCACATAAAACATCAAAAGAGATTGCTGTAATAAAGAATATCTTTATAGATACAGGAAGCCTTGAATTATGTCTCCATGAAATAGAAAAAAAGATAACAAAAGCTTCAAAAGAAGTTAGCAAACTAAAAATGAAAAAAACATGTAGGAAAGAAATTTCAAATATTATCTTAAAAACCTTTCAACATAGTAAACGAATAGCAAAACGATACAATATAAATTTAAATATACCTTAAATTAATGTAAGCAACAACTAGCAATATTACCATATCAATTCTGTTGCCTATAAAATAAGACCATAAAATTTCTGCCTCTCTGAATCGGTTGCCTTATGCAGCCCTTTATATTAAATATATTTTTATACATAAATATTAATATTCTCTTTTCATTCAACCCACTTATTTATATCAATCGATTACACAACTCATCAAGAATAAGTCGTCCTCTAAAAGTGGTTTTTAAATAACCTTTACTTTTATATAAAAATCCATTCTCAACAAAACCTTCTAATATCTGTTGCCTTTCGATATCAAGAAGACATCTGAAACGTCTCTCTAACTCAACCAAATTCACCCCTTTATTCATCCTTAAACCGAAAAGCAGTGCTTCTAAAAATCTAGAGTAGGTATCCAAACGTTCTTCTGCCTCTATAGCATTACCTTTTGAACAAATATTTTTCATATACGTTCCAATCTTAAACATATTCCAATAGCGGTGTCCGGTTATATGTGAATGGGCAGATACCCCTATACCAATATAATCTCCACACATCCAATAATTAATATTATGTTGGGATTCCCAGCCTGAACGGGCAAAATTACTCACTTCATATTGATAAATGCCTTTCTCCTCCAACATCTCAATCGCACACTTATACATATCTGCCTGAAGCATATCATTAACTGGAGAAATACCTTTAGAAAAAAAAAGACTATTTCTCTCTATAGTTAATGCATATATAGATACATGTTCTGGATGAAAAAAAAGAATTCGAGTTAAATCCTTTTTCACATCAGCCACATCCTGTTCCGGTAAGGCAAATATAAAATCTACATTTATATTATTAAATCCTGCTTCTCTTAGATTATCAAAAGCTAAAATAGCCGCCTCAGGAGTATGCGTTCTACCTAAGTACTCCAACTTTTTTCTATCTAAAGACTGAATCCCAAGGCTTACTCTATTAACACCAATTGATTTTAAATATCGTGCCTTGAATAAATTTATGGAGTCTGGATTAACTTCTATTGTTATCTCTTTTGTGTCATCTATATAAAAATTTTTTCTAATATTTGAAACAACCATATCAATATTTCTTTCTGATAATATCGATGGAGTACCGCCACCAATATAAATTGTTGATATTCGTTTTCCTTTATAATTGGCAATCTCTTTACAAAGACAATTCAAATACATATCAATCTGACGCATATCAACGCACACTGCAAATGAGCAATAAAAACATTTCTTTTGGCAAAATGGCAAATGGACATATAAACCATACATATTAATTATCTCCTCAAACAATAAGGAAAATGCTGAACATAAAAACAATATACATAATAAAAAATATCTCTCTGCGAAAACTTAAAAAAATATAGATACAAAACCATAAAAAAATCAATTTATTTTTTGCATAAAAAAAAGTGTATGATAATATAAAATTGTATTAAGGTTTTGGCAAATACTAAAACAATTCTCCAGCGAACAGGAATACAAATTTTGCCATCTTTAACTATATTAAAATATTTGTATTTTTATTATAACTAGCAATTAATAAGAATGCGGCTTCCTTCAATAATATCCGAAAAACCGATAATTTGAAATTAGGATATTTTATTAAATTTCAGGACAATAAAATATCCTAATAAAAAATCTCGGTTTAACTTCTAAAAAGGAGGATAAAGTGCCAGTTAAAACAAAAAAAGCAACTTCAAAAAAAACAACTGCCGCAAAAAAAACAGTAGCCAAAAAAACTACCACAAAAAAAACTGCTGCTAAAAAAACTACAGTAAAAAAACCTGCCATAAAAAAGACAACAGCAAGGGCTACAACAAAAAAAACAACAGCAAAAAAAACTCCTACCAAAAAATCAACAGCCAAGGCCACAGTAAAAAAAACTACCACAAAAAAAACTGCTGCTAAAAAAACTACAGTAAGAAAAACTCCTGTAAAAAAGACAACCACTAAAAAAATTACTATAAAAAAAACTACAGCAAAAAAAGGATCTGCCAAAAAGACAACTACTAAAAAAACAACTAAAAAGACAGCGACTAAAAAGAAATAGTAATCATTTTAATTATTCTTAAAAAACCCCTTTTTCTTTTTATTAAAGAAAAAGGGGTTTTTGCTAAACTAAATAAGTTTCCAACACTACCTTAATTAAAATATATCGACAACATTTATAATCACATATCATCAATAAATTCTATATATAACAATCAGCTCATCTCTCTAAAAAACACAAACTATCTCTTCTTTAACTTGCCCTTGGACTTATTACTGGAAGATTTAGCCGCCGCTTTCTTCTTTGCTTCTTGCCTTGCTTTCTTTTCTGCCTTAGCCTTCAATTCTCTATATTTATCTGGCATATTATACTTCATCCATCCCTCTGCATAAAGCCTCAACCATTCATCAGTTGCTCTTTCAATACCTATACTATATCCTGCCTTTTGACTCTCTATCCAAAGGTGCTTATTTATCTCCTCAATTACTCTCTTATCTTTTAACAGTTCCCGCAAATCAGATATTTGCATCCTATCTCCTCCTTTTTTATAAATATTTTATTAAGACTTTTTACATATCCACTTAGAAAACACTATGCCTAACTCATAAAGTAATATCATAGGAGTTGCCACCAACAATTGTGATATTACATCCGAAGGTGTAATTATAGCACCAATAATAAGCATAATAACAATAGCATACCGTCTTTTATCCGCCAACATATCTGGGTTAATAATACCTATACGGGAAAACAACATTAAAACTAACGGCAACTCAAACATTAGAGCAAATATTACAATAAAAAAACAAATAAAGTTAATATAACTACTTACACTAATCATTGGTATTAATATATCTGAGGAAAAATTCAAGAAAAATCGTATACATAATGGAATCATAATAAAAAAAGCGAAAGCTATCCCAATGACAAATAACAAAACTGCCCACGGGGCAAACATTCGAACATATCTTATCTCTTCTTCTTTAAGACCAACAGAAATAAATTGCCAAAAATGAAATACAGTATATGGTAAAGATACAATAACACCAACAAATAAAGCAATATTCAATTTACTTAAAAATGCCTCTGCTGGAGATATAAATATTAATCTGCCCACAGGTTTCACAATAAAAATAAAAATATTATCAACGAACAAATAAGAGAAAATAGAGGCAACGATAACCCCAAGTATAATTTTTATGATTCTGTTTCTTAACTCTTCAATATGCTCAAAAAAGAATTTATCCTTACTTACCATCGCCATTGGGATTATCCTCAATAGCATCCTTAATATCTTCTTCTATATCTCTACTTGCCTTTTTAAATTCCTTAATGGCCTTTGCCAACGCCCTTCCTATCTCAGGAAGCCTTTTTACCCCAAACAAAAGCATAACAACCACAACAATAAGTGCTATCTCCCCTATACCTATTCGACCCATATCCGCCTCCAAATAAATTTATTATAGTAATCTTTAACTTCTTCCCATCAAAGTAAACATTTTTTTCTTATATGCCTCAACACCCGGCTGATTAAAAGGATTTACTCCCAAAAGGTAACCTGTCACAGCAACAGCCTTTTCAAAAAAGTAATATAACTGTCCTAATACATAAGGGCTAAATTCAGGAATAGTAATTGTCATATTAGGGACTCCTCCTTCATAATGAGCCATAGCAGTTGCTTTATATGCCTGTTTATTTACTACATCTAAATCTTTACCCGCGACACAATTAAAATTATCTAAATTATCTTCAGAATGCGGAATAATCATCTCAAAACCTGAACTCTCAGCAATAAGAAAAGTCTCAAACATATTTCTTTCGCCCTCTTGAATAAACTGTCCCAAAGAATGCAAATCTGCTGTAAAGTTCAATGATGTTGGAAATACTCCCTTACCTTCCTTCCCCTCACTTTCTCCAAATAATTGTTTCCACCACTCAGATACATAAGCCATCCTTTGATAAAAGGTGGATAACACCTCTATAACCTTGCCCTTTTTATATAAAATATATCTTGCCGCAGCATATTGATATGATATATTCTCATCCATATCCATCTTCGAACAACACACCTGTGCTTCTCTGGCCCCTTCTATCAAAGCCCTTATATCAATACCGGCAATAGCAAGGGGAACAAGCCCTACCGACGTCAATATAGAAAACCTGCCACCAACATCATTCGGAATAGAATACGAACGAAATCCGTCTTTATCGGCTATCTGACGCAAAGACCCTTTTTCTTTATCTGTAATACAAATAATACGCCTTCTAAGCTCATCTGCATCATATTTATCCTCCATGAATTTTCTGATAATCCTGAATGCAAGTGCAGGTTCTGTTGTTGTTCCAGACTTAGAAATAACAAGCACTGTCACCCTTTTATCTCTAATCTGTTTAAGTAAATGATACAAATAACCTGAACTCAAATTATTACCAGCGAAAAACACAGGTAGTTTCTGCCCGCTTATAAGAAACTCTAAAGAGGCACGGATACCAGTATAAGAACCACCTATACCTATACTAACCAGACAATCAGAGCACTCTCTTATCTCATGTCCCAAAGCAATAAGCTCATCAATAAAACTATCTTCTGTCCGCATAGGCAACTCCATCCAACCCGTAAATTCGTTCCCCTTGCCTCTTTTATTTTCCAAGTCATCATGTGCCTTCTTTATCTGCGGCAAAATGTCGTTGATATCTTTACTACTAACAAAATTTTGCAAATATTCTCTATCAAACTTTATATTCATTATCGCAATCTCCTTTCTTTAAAAAATCAATAAAGTTTTTTTCTTTTTATCAGTAAAAATAACTACTCTAATACTCTATCAATAACACCACTTCCTAAAACAAGTCCTCGCTTATAAAAAACAACAAACTGACCTGGAGCAATTGCAGTACATGGAGACAATACCTCTATATATACAACATCATTATTAAGCTCAAAAATACGTGCCTTTACCTCAGCCGCATTATATCTAACGCAAATACCAAGCTCCATATTTTTTTTTGGAATTTCAACAAGCCAATTTAATTTTACTGCCGTAAATTTTTGAACAGTAAGGTTATCTTTATCCCCTACAAAAATTGTATTAGCATTGCTATCGATCTTATATACATAAACACGCCGTCCCAAAGCAATACCTAACTTCTCTCTTTGTCCTATAGTATAATTTACAATACCTTGATGTTCACCAACAATATTGCCTGCCTCATCTTTAAACACGCCCTTAACAAATGCCTGCTCTCCTGCTTGCTGTCTAATAAATTCTTTATAATCTCCTTCTGGGATAAAACATATATCCTGACTTTCTTTATGATCTGCTAGCTTTAACCCAAATAATCTAGCCTGTTTATAGACATCTTCCTTTGTCATCTCCCCTAAAGGGAACAATATAAATGGCAATACATCTTTCTTTATAAACGAAAGAAAATATGATTGATCCTTCTTTTTATCATATCCCCTATAAAGTTCAAACCTATTGAATGTATCATTATAAACAATTCTAGCATAATGCCCCGTAGCAAGATACTCTGCGCCCATACTCCTTACCCTATTCCATAACCTACCAAACTTAATTGCTCTATTACAATAAACACATGGATTAGGTGTTCTTCCCTCCAAGTATTCTGATATAAAAACCTTAATTACCTCTTGACTAAGCATATCTGCGAAATCGACAGTATAATGTGATATACTTAAATATTTAGCTATCTCTTTCGCTTTAGCTACCACTTTTTTTGTATAGGGAAATAACGAATCAAAACACATCGTCACACCAAACACCTCACACCCTGCTTCTTTTAATAAAGCCGCGGCAACAGAGGAATCAACCCCTCCACTCATAGCAACAAATACCTTTTTACCAGAATACCCTTTAAACTTCATATTATACCCCTAACAATAAGAATAATACTACATCTAACTAACAACAAACTTTATTGCATTATAAGTCACTTCTAATAATTGCTTCAATTCTTGTTGAGAAATAGATAAAGGCGGCATCAGTACTATCACATTTCCCAAAGGTCTAAGGATCACTCCTTGTTCTCTTGCACGATAACATACTTTAATACCCACTTTATCCTCCCATGGATAAGGTTGTTTAGTCGCAGTATCTTTAACTAACTCTATTCCTACCATAAAACCTTTTTGTCTAACATCTCCAACATGCTTTAGATTATAAAACTGCCTAAGCCCTTTACTCAAAAAAGCTATCTTATTCTCAAGTTTTTTTAACGTACGTTGTTTTCTAAACACTTTTATATTTGCAAGCGCTGCGGCACAACAAATAGGATTACCTGTAAAAGTATGCCCATGAAAAAAAGTCTTTTTATCCTTATAATCAAAAAGAAATCCTTTAAATATCCTTTCACTGGTTAAGGTAGCTGCCAATGGAAGATACCCTCCGCTAAGGCCTTTTGCCAAACACATTATCTCCGGGGATACACCTTCATGCTCACAGGCAAACATCTTCCCCGTCCTGCCAAAACCTGTAGCTACCTCATCAGCAATAAATATAACATCATATTTTTTACAAATATCATACATCCTTTTCAATATACCATCAGGCCATACAATCATTCCAGCAGCTCCCTGCACAATAGGTTCTACAACAAATGCAGCAAGCCGCTGATGATTCTCCTTGACCATACGTTCAAATTTTTCAACACACTCAAAGGCATAAGAAGGGTATTCCTTTCCCTTCGGAGCACGGTAACAATCAGGAAAATCTACCTGCATAGTCTTAAACGTAATATACTTATAAACTTTATGAAACAGGTCTATCCCACCGATACTAACACTGCCTAATGTATCTCCATGATAAGAATTGGCAAGGTGGGCAATAACCCGTTTTTGTGTTTTTCCAATATTCTGCCAATATTGGTATGCAATCTTAACAGCTATCTCAACAGCAGTGGACCCGCTATCTGAATAAAAAACCCTTTCGAGTCCTTTAGGCGATAACTCCACCAACTCCTTAGCAAGCTCAACAGCTGGTGTATTTGACAATCCTAACAAAGTAGAATGCCCCAGTTTATCTACCTGCTGTTTTATAGCCTGATTTATCTGCCTATGTCTGTGTCCATGAACATTAACCCAAAGGCTGGATACTCCGTCTAAATACCAACGACCATAGATATCCTTCAAATAACATCCCTTAGCTTCCTCGATAATAAGAGGCTCCTCTTTTAGCCAATCAGACATTTGTGTAAATGGATGCCACAAATATTTCTTATCCCACGATTCTAACCTTGCAGTAGAAAGCCCCTTTCTCCATCTAAAAATCTTTTCTATTTTTATATGCTCAAATCGTTCTAACTTGCACTCAGCAATACAATGATAATCTTTTAAATAGGGTATTTCCCCTAAAATATCTACCGCTCCCAATTCATTAATAATCCCAGGATTTGTAGCCTTACATACGCCTTCACTGGATAATACAACATCATTAAAAAGTACCCCTATAACATTGATACCTAATTGCCTGGCTTGATTAACCGTCAATAAAGTATGATTAATCGTGCCTAAACCAGAGCGGGCAACAACAATAATATCAAGCCCCATCTCTTTAATAAGATCAGCAATAAAATAATCTTTTTTTAACGGAACAAGAAGCCCCCCTGCTCCTTCTACAATTACAAAATCATGTACTGACAATAAAAATTCATATGCAGACAATATTTTCTTTATGTCTATGGATATACCTGCTCGTTTAAAAGCAATATTAGGAGACAAAGATTCTTTAGCAAAATAAGGATTGATTTGTTCTATCTTTTCCTCCAACCTAAGAGAACGCTTCAAAAATGCAGCATCTTCTCCTCCACATTGAACAGGTTTCATCACTCCTACCTTAACCCCCTTATTACGCAATAACCTTGCTAAAATCAATGTAGCTGTAGTCTTACCAATACCAGTATCTGTTGCAGTAATAAAAATCCCTTTTCTTTTCATATATTTATCTCCAACTAATATAAATAAATTAATATAAATGAATTAAGTATATTCTATCCCTTTATACTCTTAACAGCATTTACCCAGAAGACTTCCATGCTTGCATACACACAATCTCCTTCTGAAAAATACTTTTCATAATAATCCGATGCACTAACAAATACTCTTCTCCCGATAAATATATCTTTCCTCAAGGCATTTGCACCTATACCCTTTACCCATTTTAACAACGCCATCATATCTGGGAAATATATTCTATGTAATTCGGATGTAACATTTATATCTACAAATCCTGCTCTACACAGCGCATCAATAACATCATCTCGTGTATACAACCTATGTATAGACAAATTTTCCCCTATAGCATGGGACAATGAAATAAATAATTCATCCAATGTCTTACGTCCAAACATTGAAAAGCAAAACCTTCCTCCTTTTTTTAAACAACAATAAGCGCCATGAAAGGCAAAAAAAATATCAGCTGCCCATTGATATGCCAAATTAGAGGTTATAAGATCAAATATATTATGCTTAAATGGGAGACTACATGCATCTGCCTGCAGTAGATAGAGCTCAGGACAACTCTGTTTCGCCACTTCTATCATCCCGAAAGCTAAATCAATACCTGTAATAAAGGCTTTTGAAAAACACCTTTGCAACAAAGAAGCAAATCCCCCTGTACCAATACCTACATCCAAGATAATATTATATTTACCTAATACCTCTAATTGAGTAACAAGCTGACTGCCTATTTGTTGATGAAACCCTGTTAACCTATCATAACTAACAGCTGCTCTGGAAAAAGACCTCTTTATTCTATAACTATTATCCAACATATTCCCAACTGTAAAAATCCCTACTTCTGCTCCCATATTTTCCCCTTCAAAAAAGAGGATAATACATCATTAAATTCATATGGTCTGCTCAAAAAAGGGAAATGGCCACATCCGTCAAAGATATCAAATCGTGCCCCAGGGACAAGCTCTTTAACAGAACTAACTACAGCCTGATTACATATATAATCACCTGACCCTGCAATAAACTGTAAAGGACATCCTATTTGACGTAAAACCTCCCTTAAATCCTCCTTTTCCAAAATATCAAGATACTCCATAAGAGTTGGCTGCGGCGGGAAAATAGTATCACGCCTAAACCTCTTTATCCAATGATAACGTCTGGTCTGCCTTTCTTCTTTTGTAAACAGAGACCTAAAAAAAATATGCATAACCGCAGGGTAATCAGTTATAATCTGCTGTCTTATCTTTTTCATTCTCTCTATATCCATACCAGAAGGGAAATCCTCAGACCTTGCAAACTTAGGCAAAGTCCCGACTAATACCAATTTCCTAACCATCAATGGAAACTGTTCATAAAAACGAATGGCCAAAAGCCCACCTAAGGAACTCCCAATAATAGTTACCTCTGATATCCCAATTTTATTTAAAAGAAATCTAAGATCTGATGCCATTCTCACAAGAGAAACTTTATGCCAGCTACTATTCCCATGACCGGGCAGATCCACTGCCAACACCTTATATTCCAAAGAAAAATATTTAAATTGCTGCCTCCAGATTTTTTTATCCACACCCCAGCCATGAATAAACAAAAGACATTCGCCATCTCCATCTATTTCATAATGCCAATCTATTTCATTAATTCTCAAACTATTAGGCATAATATTATCCTTCCATTACTTCAAAATATAATCCTGCACAATTCAACCTTGTTGATTTGTGCATTTTGCACTATTTAACAAGGTTGAATTGTGCAGAATAACATTTACTTCATATTATTCCTAATTCTAATGCTACTTTTTTTATCATATTAAGTGCATAAGCTAAATCATCTTTAGTATGCACTGCTGTAACCGTAAGACGCAGGCGTGCAGTATTTAACGGCACCGTTGGAGGCCGAATAGCAGTTATAAGAACTCCTTTATCAAATAACCTATAAGAAAACTCTACTGCCAATGCTGAATCTTTTACCAAAATAGGAATAATCGGGGTTGATGAATTCATTATATCTAACCCCATTTCTAATAACCCTTCTCTCATATAACGAGTATTGCTCCATAAAGTATTTCTTCTCTCACTATCTTCTGATATAATCTGTACAGCTTTCCTTGAGGCTGCAGCAACAGCTGCAGGCATCGCCGTGGTATATATAAAACTTCTTGCCCTGTTCACCAAAAAAGAAATCAACTCCTGGCTGCCACAACAATAAGCACCAAAAGATCCTACAGCCTTAGAAAGTGTACCCATTTGTATATCTACCTCATCTTCAACATTAAAATACTCTGCCAATCCTCTACCCTTCTCTCCAATAACCCCAAATGCATGTGCCTCGTCAATCATAACGATACAATTATATTGTCTTGCTATTTCTACAATATCATCCAGAGGAGCAATATCCCCATCCATACTGAATATACTATCTGTTACAATACATCTTTTCCCTCTACTCGAAGATGAAGCAAGCATCTTAGTAAGTGTAGACATATCATTATGCGGATACCTTCTAAACCTTGCCCTGCTTAAAATTATACCATCAATAATAGAAGCATGATTTAACCTATCTGAAAAAATAATATCCTCTCTATTAAAAAGACTGGATATAATCCCAACATTTGCCATATACCCAGTGCTAAAGACAATGCTAGATTCACAGCCTTTAAAGACTGCAATATCATGTTCAAGCCTGCACAATATATCCATATTGCCGCAAATAAGCCTTGATGCACCAGAACCAAGTCCTTTATGCTGCATACATTTACAAGCAGCCTCAACAAGTATGGGGTCAGAGGCAAGCCCCAGATAATCATTGGAACAAAGATTTACAACTTCCCTGCCCTCAATAACAACACGTGCCCCCTGAGGTCCTTCAATTTCCCGCAAACTGCGCTTCAATCTCTTCTCTTTTAAAGTAGATATTTCTTTTCTTAACCATTCTTTAAAATACATGATTTCTTATTCTAAACAATAATGGTTATACATATGCTACATCTCCTGACATCTTTTTTACAAAAAGACCAGAATCACTCCTTATAACAAGCCCACCATATTCATCAAGATCAACTGCAGTCCCCTTAACAATATCACCTCCATCTACTATCCTAATCCTACGACCTAGTGTAGATGAACGTTGCTTCCATGTCTCAGCTATAGAACAAATTTCCCCTTTCTTCAAAGTGTCATACCAAGATTCTAATTTACGTAAAAACACTTGTAAAAACTCAACCCTGCTAATCTTCTTCCCTATCTCATGTCTAAGAGAAGTAGACCTCTTAGGTAGAAAAGATAATGGCGTATTGATATTAACCCCCACCCCAATGATTACAAACCTAACTCTATCTGCCTCAGCATTTAGTTCAGTTAATATACCTGCTAACTTTCTGTCATTAATCAATACATCATTAGGCCACTTAATCATAGGATAAAAGTTACACACCTGTTTTACTGCATCACTCACAGCCACTGCTGTCAATAAAGTAAGCCATGAAATAGCGTTAAGAGAAAGAGACGGTCTTAAAATAATAGATACATAGATACCCGTATCTTTAGGTGAACTCCATCTTCTACCCATACGTCCCCTGCCACTTGTCTGAGAATCAGCACATACAACACATCCTTCCTCTGCTCCCCTTATCGCAATCCGAAATGCCTCATCCATAGTAGAAGTTATTGTTTCATAATATATTATCCTTCTGCCTATATAATGGGTGCCCAGCCTAAAAGAGATTTCTTCAGGAAACAACTTATCTGGAGATGAGAGGAGTCTATATCCTATATGCGGAACAGCCACTATATCATATCCCATCCTGCGCAATTGGTGTATATGCTTCCATATGGCTGCTCGACTAATATTTAGCTGCCTACTTAACTGCTCTCCTGATACATACATATCAGAGGTTTTAAGAGCAAAAAGTATCTCTGTTAACATAATCTTTTATCATTAAAATTATTGCCATTTAAAATTTAATAATACATTTGTCATATATAATTGTCAACTAGAAAGAATTTCCGGGTTTACCAAATGTAAAAGGATTTTCTTTTTAAATTAAAGATAAATCTATATATAGAAGGGGAGAAAAACTGTATAACTACTTCACTATTTTGAAAATCTGCGCTGATTATAAAAATCAAAGGCATCTGCTAACCTTGCTGCAGAATACGCAAGTGAGTCTACCTTAGGCCGTAGCTGATATTCTTGAATAAATCCACACAAAGACACAATACAAAAACTTACCAACACAGAAAATACAGAAAGGCCAATATAAAAACCATTTATTTTAGGAGATCTTCTTCTTTTCTTAACTTTTTTCCTTTTCATAAACCATTCCTACAAATGTCACTAAAGCAAAAATCAAAACGAATGGTCGGGGAGCCGGGATTCGAACCCGGGACCCCATGCTCCCAAAGCATGTGCGCTAGCCAGCTGCGCTACTCCCCGTAAAAAATGCTTATTTTTTTACTAATAGAAGGGAAATATAATTTACCACGATAAGTAAAATATTACAACAAAATTAATACTATAAAAGCATTTCTCTTCTTATTATATTTATTATATAATGTCTGCCATGAGAAAAAAGGTATTTTTGTTCTTATTATTTATTATTATGGCAGGAATAACTGCCTTTTTTTATGTAAACAATTTCCTATTACCTATAAAAGGGAAACAATTCCTCATTCATAAAGCTGAAAAATTTCTGCAGCGAAAAGTATCAGTAGGGGAAATTACCTTTAATCCAACAGATGGTATTATTATTACAAATTTCATTATATATGCAAAGGATTCGGCAACAAATAAAATTCTTGAAATAAAAAAGGCAACTGTCTCTTTTTTAGTAATTCCTTTTTTTCACAAAAATGCTATCATTATTCCATCTTTTTATATAAATGGACTAAAATTAAAATTAGTTAAGAATAAAGACGGTTGGAATTTAGAAGATATCCTACAACGTAAAAGTGAACAGGCCGGCTCAAAATATACTATATTGATTAGGAAAATATCTATTAAAAATAGTTCCTTAGACCTAGTAGACTACACTAAATTAAGTCCTCTCTCCGTCTCTATAAAGAATATCTCTCTTAATACTATATTATCTTTGGATAGAAATGTATACTTTAACATTAAAGGAGACATACCAAAAGATAAAGCTATCATTCGTATTAATGGTAAATATAACATAGCGGATAGAAACATAGATATTCATACTGCTCTAAGCAATATATATATAGCACAATATATCTACTTCCTACCAAAAACTGATATAGTAAGAATACAAAAGGGAATATTATCTTCGGCTGATATGGATTTGTCATATATGCCGGGCAGATTTGTGATAGATGCTAATGCTACCTGCACAAATACAAGAATGCTATTAGGTAAACGGTTAAATATAACCGGACAGATAAAGATAACTGGCGCCCATATTGTATCAGGAGAAAGAGGTATTATAGTAACCGGTGAAGCTGCTCTCCCCAGAGCACAGTTATCTATAACAAAGAAACTAAATTTAAAAGGAAACATACATCTACGATTAGATTCATTTCATATAAGAAAAAATACCGCTACAATTTTAGGAATATTAGATATTAATCAGGCAAAATTAGCACTGAGCAAGGATAAATTCTTTTCAGGGGACCTAAAGGTATCCAATATTTCAATAGTAGAAAAAAATGGGAAACATAATGTATCTGGAAACATTAGTTTAAAAAATGCCATCATACAGTGGGGAGAGAAATATTTTATAAAAGGAGATATCAATGCGCAACAAAATAAAATAACTCTATTCGGCAAAAATATCAACATTTCTTCATCTATACAAGCAAACAATGCCTTTATTTCTATTGATAACAAACTAAGATTATCAGCTAATATATTAGCAAATAATGTCTATCTATCCTTTTTCGATAAAAAACTTAGCCTCAAGGCAAAAGGCCTTCAGCTCAATAATACGAAACTCATTACAAACAATATACAATTTACTGGAAACCCTAAAATAAATATATTCTTTCAACATAATCCTAACCCTAAAATAACAAAAACAAACAAATACAGCGGACGAATATATCTATCCAATGCCAATATACAGGGGCTACCTATTGTAAAAAAAGCTGACATGATCCAAGGAGTAATTACTCTCGAAGAAAATAAAATAAATATAGATGAAATTACCCTTCATATCCTTGGAAGTAATGCAAGACTATCTGCAGAGATAACTGATCTAGCCAACCCATATATAAATGCCTCTGCTGAATTAAAAGACATCTCTCTCAGACACGTACAAAATACTATATTAGAAATAACAAAAACTACCAACGAAAAAAAATATACAGACAGTATTTTTAATAACATAAATATATCTGGCAAGGCTGACATAAAACTCAAATATAACGGCCTTATAAAATCACCTGCAAATGCGAATACTGAGGCTAATGTAATATTAAAAAATGCTATCATTAATGCTTCCTTTCTTCCATCTAATATTACCCAAATATATGGGCAAATAAATTACACAAAAGAGACTCTTATCGCGAAAGATATAAAATGTTTATTTAAAAACACTAAATATACATTAAACAGCAAATTGGAAAATTTCTCTATCCCTAACATAGAAGCGAAATTGATTTCAAAGGATTTAAATCTATTTACAAATATCAAACCCCGCAGAAAATTTATAAAAATAAACACCTTAAATGTAAAATACAAACACTCCACATTTAACGTACAAGGAGATATTCGACTAACAAAATATTCCTCTCCTGAGCTGGACATAAAAACAAATTTCAATCTAAACTCCAATGACATTAAAAAAGCCTCTAAAAAACTTGGACAATGGTTAAATAAAGCCGATGTAAACGGCAATATATACGGCAATGGTTTATTTAAAGGTAGTATAAAAGATTGGAAAAATTGGCAGACAGCTTTCAATATACAAAGTGATTTTTTATCTATAATGGGATATCCTTTTAAAAATATAATTATAAACTATGCACAAAGAGATAAACGAATAGATAAAATAAATATACTAAGCAACATATACAACGGAGCTCTTTCTGGGAGTTCAAGCATAGACCTTTCTCAAAAAAATTTACCTGCAAATATTATAATTAAATTAGAAGGAATGGATATTGAAAAATTTTGCAAAGGACAGAATCTAAAAAGAGATGATCTTAAAGGTAAATTATCTGTCTTAGCAAACTTACATCTTCCAATAACAGATCTACAAGCTGTAAGTGGTAAAGCAACTATCTCTATCACAAATGGATTTTTGGGCAAAATAAAAATCATTAAAGGGGTTCTTGCTACAATAAATAACATCCCAGGCTATATTGGGAAAATCCTTTCTATATTTACTAATGAACAAATTAAAACCATATCGAAAGAATATACCAATTATATTACAGGCATAGACGGAGAATTTTTAATAAAAGACCGGGAAATATATACAGACAACCTTAGACTGTTGGGCTCAATATATGATTTAAAAGTTGCCGGGATAATAGATTTTGATAAACATATTAAACTTACAGCCTATCCTGACTATCAAAGATTTCTAAATAAATCTAAATATGCCACTGAATTTATAGGAACCCCTGTCTATGTAGAGATAACAGGCGATATTGATAACCCCAAATTCAAGCCTATAATCAATCCAACCCAACCTTTAGAGAAGGCTGTGGGGACAACGTTAGACATATTTAAAGGTGTCGGAGATATTCTTCAAGATATATTTTGACTTTCTTAAATGCACGGGCACGATGACTTATTCTTGCCTTAATAGCCGGGTCAAGTTCTCCAAATGTCTTTTTGTATCTTGGGATATAAAACAAAGGGTCATATCCGAAACCATTTTCCCCTTTAGGATACAATGCGATAAAACCAGAACACATACCTGATAAAATCCCTACAATCTCACCTTTACTACCAACAATAGCCACAACACACCTATAACAAGCCTGCCTTTCTTCCATAGGCACATCTTTGAGACTGTCTAATAATTTAATATTATTTTTTTCATCAGTAGCCTTGGGTCCCGAAAACCTTGCAGAATATATCCCAGGGGCATTATCTAATGCCCTCACTTCTAGCCCTGAATCCTCACCTAAAGTAAGCTTACCTGTATACTGCGCTATTGTCTCTGCCTTTTTCAATGCATTTTGTTTAAAACTTTTTCCATCTTCAATTATTTCCGGAGCCTCTGGATAGTCTGCTAGAGACGTAACCTTAATATCCAAATCTCTTAATAAATCTTTTATCTCTTTTAACTTACCCTGATTTTTTGTCGCAATAACTAATTCCATATTAATTTTATTCTCTTTTCTCACCTTCATCTCTCTTATTTCACAAATCAACAAGGTTGATTTGTGAAATATAAGCTAAAAATGGAAACCGGTCAGTATAAAAATCAAATTAATTAAAAATAATTTATATAAGCAATTTAAGATACTTTGCCTGAAGTGCAGTTAGTTCTTTTATCCCTTTCTTAGCCAAATCTAATAACTTATCCATCTGTTTCTTAGAAAAAGGAGTCCCTTCAGCCGTCCCCTGCACCTCAACAAATTTACCCTTACCTGTCATTACAACATTCATATCAACTTCTGCTGTAGAATCTTCTTCATAATTTAAATCCAAAAGCAACTTATCACCTACAATACCAACACTAACCGCTGCCACATAGTCTATTAAAGGGATAACTGTAATTACCCCTTCCTTCTTAAGACGAAGTATTGCCAGTCCCATTGCAATAAAACCACCAGTGATAGAAGCTGTCCTTGTGCCTCCATCTGCTTGAATAACATCACAATCTATTCTTATAGTCCGTTCTCCTAATTTTTCCATATCCATAACCGCACGTAACGATCGACCCACCAGCCTTTGAATTTCCATATTTCTCCCAGAGGTAAGACTTCTCTTAACTCTGGTAACCGTAGCCCTAGGAAGCATACTATATTCTACCGTCACCCATCCAGTTCCTGAATTACGAAGAAAAGGAGGGACATTTTCCTCTACAGAAGCTGTACATATTACACGTGTTGCCCCGTATTCTATAAGACATGAGCCTTCTGCATGTTTAATAAAATTTTTAACTATCTTAATCTTTCTTAATTCATCAGGCCTCCTGCCATCTATTCGTCCCATAATATAATCTCCCTATATAATTTTTAGACTATCTTTTCTCTAAAAAATTTTTTCTAAAAAATAATATTTCCTTTAAAAAACAACAAAAACGCTATTTATGTTCAACTCTTCCTATCATCTTTTCTATACTCAGCCGTAACCTTTGTGGTAATCCCTCCCCTAGGATTCATAAGTGCTTCCAATCTAGCCCAACGAGGAGAACATGCTGCCACTATATCATCTAATATCTTGTTTACAAGATGTTCATGAAAGATCCCTACATTCCTATAAAAAACAATGTATAATTTAAAGGACTTCAATTCTATACATTTTTTATCTGGGATATATTCTAATTTAATAGTAGCAAAATCTGGCAATCCTGTCTTAGGGCATATACACGTAAATTCCGGAATTATTAGCTCTACAGTATATTCACGGTCAGGATACTGATTTTCCCAAGTTTCTATCTCCGGTGTTTTCAACGATCTAATATGCCCCTGAAGTCCCTCATAAGATGATGGTCTATCTTCTGTCATCTTAGCCCCCATATCTTATGCATCTGTGGTATTATTCTTACATCTTTAAGCACAGAAGCACTTATATCCTTAAATCTATAACAGTTTTGATTAACTGTCTCTGTTTCCATATCAAGACTATCTGGCTGAAGGATAAAAGTAATTGTATTATCTATAGATGCAACTATATCTATTGCCTTACATATATCATCCTTAGAAGTCTTTGCAGTTATAACCACTTTAACCTGCACTTGTCTTTGTGCAGCAATTCTCAAAAAACTCCTATGTTCCTCCCATAACGCAGGCATACCAGTAGATGTAGGCAACTTTATATCCATAGACACAAAGTCTATCCATGGTATAACAGCTTCTAATGCATGGGGTAATGTAGCATTAGTTTCTAGATAACTTAACATATTTTTTCTTCTCAGCAAAGGAAGCAACTCTATAATGAAGTCTTTCTGCAATAAAGGTTCTCCTCCTGTCAGACTAACTGAATGGCACCCGTCCCATAATGATTGGATAGATTCCATTAATTCATCTACGTTGTATTCCTTAATCATCTCTATACTATTCTCTCGTGCTGCTGGTGTATCACAAAATCTACACATCAAATTACATCCAGCAAATCTTATAAATACCTGCTTTTCGCCTGTATACCTTCCTTCACCTTGCAGAGATAAAAATATCTCATATATCTTTGCCTTCATAATATCTGTTATCTTCTATTCTTAAACAATGGATCATCTACCCCTGCCTGCTCAAATCCCTTAGCCCTTAACCTACAACTATCACACTTGCTACATGGATATCTGTCACCCTTATAACATGACCACGTTAATTCATATGGGACACCTAATTTAAGCCCCAATTTAATAATCTGTCCTTTGCTTTTGCGTATTAAAGGAGCGACTACCTTTATATCCTTTCCCTGCACACCTGTCTTAAGGCCTCTCTTTAATGCCTGCTGATAGGATTTAAAGAATTCTGGACGACAATCAGGATATCCTGAATAATCTATAGCATTGGCACCAATAAATATATATTCAGCAGATATAACCTCTGCATATGATGCAGCAAAACTTAAGAATATTATATTTCGAGCAGGAACATATGTTGATGGTATGACAGTAGAATCTACTACCTCTCTGGTCTCTATCTCCATAGATCTGTCGAGCAAAGAAGATCCTTTCCACGGTAAAGATATTCTTACTATCTGATATTCACAACCTGCGGCCTCTGCGAGTTTTCTGGCAGAAGACAATTCTTTTTTATGCCGCTGACCATAATCGAATATCAGGCAATACGGCACAACACCTTTATTCTTTGCATAATATAATACAGTGGCAGAATCTAATCCACCTGATAACAAAACAACGCCCTTACTCATAATACACCGCACTTGCTGTTTCTGATTCCCAAACTCTAACCTGTTTTACCTTGACTCCGTTTATCTTTCTGGCAAATTCATAATAAATATATTTTGCCATATTCTCCGTAGTAGGATTAATGTCCTGAAACTGGGGCAAATCATTAAGACATTTATGGTCCCATGCTGATAAAATCTCTTTCAACAAAGGCTTAAGCTCAGTAAAATCATATACCATACCAACATCATCTAATCTATCCGAGATCAAAGTTACCTCTATCCGCCATGTATGTCCATGCAAATTTTCACATCTACCTTTATATCTCCTTAAAAAATGTGCTGCAGCGATTGTATCTGTTATAACAAGTTCAAACATATCATTCCTCCCTAAGCAACCTAAATTTAATGTCCTTCCTCCTGGGAAAAGCTAAAAACCTCCGTGCAATACTCTCAAATTCCTGAGGCCTGTCACTAATAAAACATTTTAACCGTCCTGCTCTCCTCTCAGCTACAACCTCCTTCTCTTTAAGAATATCTTCCACCCTACTTGCTGTCTCGACAGCAGCATCAATTAATGTAACTGAAGGGCCTAAAATTTTTCGAAAGACAGGCTTCAATAATGGGTAATGCGTACATCCCAATATCAACGTATCTATTTTTTTACCTCTCAATGGCTGTAAATATTGCCTAACAATCTTAACTGCTATAGGACTATTAACCCAACCCTCCTCTACCAAAGGAACAAGTAATCCTGCAGCGTTAGCAAATATTCTAACAGAACTGTCAAGCCTATGAATAGCCTTTATATAGGCCTGACTATTAATTGTAGCATGAGTAGCAATTATACCTACTTTTTTATTCTTAGAAACTGCTACTGCCTTAGCAGCGCTCGGCTCTATCACCCCAACAACAGGTATTGGGACAGCCTTCTTTATAGCAGCCAACGCATAACTGGAGGATGAATTACAAGCAACAACCATAACCTTTATATCATATCTTAACAAGATCTCTGCATTACGTAAAGAAAATCGTATAATAGACTCCTTTGACTTACTTCCATAAGGCAAATGTGCTGTATCTCCATAATATACAATATCTTCTGCTGGCAATCTTTTCATCAACGCCTTGACAACTGTCAGGCCACCTAACCCAGAATCAAACACTCCTATTGGTCTTCTCATGAGTATCATATCCATACCATTTAGATAACAATTTCCTCATCATTGTTTATTAATATATCCCAAAATACTCTCTGCTAAGGCATAGGCTATCTTTTGACGATATGCCCTCATCCTCAACAACCTTTCTTCCTTAGGATTTGATAAAAACCCCACCTCAACAAGTACCGCTGGGATTAATGTATTTTTCAAAACATAAAAATCTGCATATTTAATTCCTCTATTCTTGACATTAACGTTCCTTATAAGTTTACATATCATATCTTTCGCCACACTCTCTGATACGCTTTTCTTTTTTGCAGACAACATATCAGTAATAATCTCTCTAAGTTTAGTATCTTTCCTATCCATAGATAGACTACCAAACATTACCGCACGGGCATGCCGGGCACTAATATTATTATCATTAAATGGAGAATTAACATCTCTCAAACAAAAAACTTCTACGCCACAACCTCTATTACCTGACTTTTGTGAGTTAGCATGAATACTTATAAACAAATCCGCTCTAGCACTATTAGCTATCTCTGTACGATGCTGCAAAGATACGAATTTATCGCTATTTCGCGTCATAATAACCTCTACCCCCTTTTTAATAAGTATCTTTTTCAGCCGTTTAGCAATATCAAAAACAATATCCTTCTCTTTTACCCCTGTAACGCCTATAGTACCAGGATCCCGCCCCCCATGGCCAGGATCTATAACAACTCTATGAATATTTTTTAACCCAAACTGCTTGAATCTAGGTGGTCTATATGAGACAAGAGGGACTAAAATCTTAGTTTCAACATCAAACGGAACGCGAATCTCAGTCCCCTCTAATATAACTGGTGAGGATAAGTCAACTCGTTTTCCTGCAAGCACAGCAAAATCAGCATTAATAAACAACTGTGCCTGCCTATCCCCAAAACATAAAAGAACCATGCCTGACTGATCATATCGTCTAATAAGAACATTATATTTTAAACAAAGTTCTTTTAGGCTACATTTATTACCATAGTTAATATCAGGCAGAGTAGCAGCACAACCATACAATATAATTATTATAAAGGATAAAAAAAAACTCGACAAGCAGAAGGGAAAATCCTTTTTAAAAAAGAGACTACTATTTCATATAAATGTATCATAAAATATTATTCCTAAAATCTCATCTTTACCTATTAAAACTATACCTTTATGGAGAAACACCTTTATCTTTATCCTTAATTACAACAGACGTAGTCAAAAAAACGATAACCTCGGTATTTCTTAACCTTCTAGCCTGGCTTCTAAAGGCACGACCTAATAAAGGAATATCTCCTAATAAAGGAATCTTATGCATAGACTCAAACATCTCCTTTTTAATCAAGCCACCTATAACAACCGTAGCCCCATTTCCCACAGCAACCATAACAGAACCTCTCTGTTTCCCTCTATTAACTCCAATAATAGCCTTTTCTCTACGACCTATAATTTTAGGCGTTATCTCCATAATCACCATATCTTTATCACTTATAGTAGGAGATAAACTAAAATCGATTTTTTTTATAGTCGAATCTATCTTTTTTTTATTCCGTTTTGAAATTAAAGAAAGTACGTCTTCATCTATTATAATATCCGCAGACTGGCCTTCAGATAATAAAATATCCTTTTTAGCAATATCTCTTATTATGCCCACTGTATCTAAGGCATCTAATAAAACAGCAAAATCTTCTGCATTTACAGTACCAAAACTTAACTTCCCGATATTTTTACCCTTTCCCTCACCGAACCCGGGGAAAGACAAACTCTTATAATCTGAAACTATCGCCTCCCAATCAATTCCAGTCGAATACTCATCATCTAAGACTACTTGTAGTATTTTTGCAACAACGTGTACCTCTTTATCCTGCTTATCTAAACTTTTAATCAAGGATTCTATCTTCTTCATTCCTAAAACAGTATCTGTCACCACTATACTATTAGTAGATCTATCTATATGAACGCGACCTACATCACGAGTCAATGCAGTCCGGACCTTATCTATAATAGTTTCCGGTGCAACGTACTGTAAAATGAACGCCTCTGTCTCCATAGGCACATCCATATGCCGAACAATAGAAAGCATCCGATTGAGCCTAATTGGATTATCTTCAATAATAATCCTCTTTGAATCGGCACAATAAATCACCCTTCCATTCTTTCCTTTCTCCTTCTCAAGTCTTTTTACTATATTAGAAGCATCAGCATACTTTATTCTAACAGCCTTTACCTTAATATCCTTATCAAATGAATAACCATATCTCGATTTAAAATCATCTGCAGTAACCACATAAATGGTGTTATCCTTTTTAAAAAAAGCAAATCCATTCAACCCAACCACAATACGTATTGCCTCCAATGGATGTATTTTATTAAGATGAAGTGTCACTTTGCCTGAAACATTATCTGCAATAACAATATTAAACCCTCCCCTAGCTGCAATCTCATGCAACAGATCATCTATATCCATACCATCTGCATCTAAAGAATTAATTTCTTTATTCTGTGACGAATTATACTTAACAGATGGGAGATGAACAGTATCCTTCCCCTTCTCTAAAGAAGTATTATTAACCTGTGCTTCAATCGATTCTTTATGTTTTGAAACTTCCTCATCACTATTACTATTTTTGGCCCCACCATAAACATTATTAGACTCAAGATAATCTCCCTGCCGAGCTTCCATTTCGTCCAAAGCCTGATTCATTGCAGTATTGTAATCGTTTGCTATTGCTCTTTGAAAAAAAGCAAATATAGTAATAATACCCAAAATTAATACTTTTATAAAATATGTATTGTCCCTACACATAATATTTACCCCATAATTTTACCCAGCCATTACCTTGCTATATTACCTTATTTGCCTTACTATCTCAACAGTTATTAACTCACATTTTTAACTGCCCCCATTAATGCTGAAATAACTACAATTCCTCCATTATAGACATAATGCATCACAACACTTGCTAATGTTCTCTCTGTTATAGCACGCATACATGTAAGAGAAAATCCTAATAGCGTAATCATAAATATGGCCTGCCAATCTCCCCAATATTGACCGACATGAAGAATAGCAAAAACTAAAGAAACAATAAAAATTGCCAATAATCTCCCCTTTTCCCTATCTATAACGTAAAAAAAATACCCTCTAAATATAATTTCCTCAACCAGAGGAGCAAATAAAACCGCAACTATTAAAAAACATACAAAAACATCCGAAGACTTTGTATTGATAATAACATCATTCAACGGAGTATGAGGCATAAAACTGCGTGAACAAACTATAGAAGAAGAAAAATAAGCAAACACAAGCCCAATAATAGCTGGAAAAACAATAATTTGAAAAAAAGACTTACCTTCCCTGCTGAGCTTCATATTTAATATAAACCCCTTTGAAGAAAATCGCCTAGACGCCTTATATATAAGACGTAATGCCACCAAAGAAGACAACACTGCAGAAATAAGCAACTGTTTCATTTCACTATCTTCTTGTGGGAACAAGTGATAAACACAATCTAAAATAACCGTAATAACAAACATACTAAATGCCCAAATAAGCACAACAGCTAATGCATCAGAAATGATTGGAACAACAATATTATTAGAATGTAGCAATCGAATCATCTGTCTCCTCCTAAGAAGATAATAGGGGAAAGGAAATAAAAAAATAAAAAGAGGAATAAACTCCCGGTTACTATTAGAAACAGATAATAAAAGAAATATGAAAAGAAATGTAAAAATCGCCTTTCTATTATAAGATAAAGAAAAAAGATACTCTCCCTGTTTACAAATCTTTTTTAAAATAACTGAATCAAGATATATAATATATATTATGCCTACTAATAATAAATAATGCAAAAAATTCTCCTTTCCTTTTTCAAATAGATAATGACCAAATAAAAAAAGGCCACTCCCTATTACTCAAATTATAAGGAAATGAAATAATAAAAAAACCGATCATAACATAAAAGGCTAAGACCTTAATTGAAACAGAAATAGTAATTTACTCATTCCTCACAATTTTTGCAATAAAAAACCCCTGCATTTTATCATTCGGCAAAATACGCATACAGTTTCTTATCTGTTCGCAATAATCCTTACCCTCCCATGTCCGTATCGCAGGATAAGTTGCTACCCCTTGTAGCGCTACCGGTTCTAAACGAAATTGTCCTTTTGTCTTTTTCATCAACCAATCTATCACTGCCTCATTTTCCTCGGGAGCAAATGTACATGTAGCATATACAAGACATCCTGAAGGCTTAAGCCAACGAACAGCATTAAACAAGATACCTTTCTGCTTTCTCTGCATCTCCTTTATTTTTCTAATACTCCAGAAGGCAAAAGTCTTTTTATCACACAAACAAAACCTTCCCTCAGAACTGCACGGCGCATCGACTAATATCTTATCAAACAAAGCAAAATCTTTCCTCTTATTAAAAGATGGCCTATACCTTCTTGCATCTGCCAGCACAAAGGAAACATTATCTGCCCCCAACAAAGAAACAACCGACTTAAGTTTATACAATCTTTTTCTAATATACTCTACTGCAACGATTCTACCTGTAGAGGCAGTCATATCTGCCATCTGTGTTGTCTTACTACCCGGTGCCGCACACATATCAAGCACATAATCTCCCTTACCCGGACCAAGCACAACAGGAACTAACATACTTGAAAGCCCCTGAATATATGCCTTCCCTTCCTGGACAATACCAATATCTAAGATATCCTTAACAGAAACTCCTTCTATGATTAATGCATTATCATACCATGAAACTGGACAAAAACGAATATGCTTCTGCCTTAATACATCCAATAGGGCCTCCCTTTCTACCTTCAAGGTATTTATCCGAATGCTAACATTTCTATTCTTCTCAAAACTATTGAATACTCCATAATGCTGTTCTATAGGAATAATCTTTTTAAGCCTATCAATAAATAAACTTGGCAAATTATCCATAATTATAGAACACCCTTCCTTTTCACATCAACTTTGCTATAAAAATAAACCTCAATTAAATTTTATATCATAATATATTTTTATAAAAAATATAAATAAAATATTACAGAATAAGAATTCCTTTTTATTTATACTCGAAGTAAATCCCTACTTCAAATATATTGCGTAGTAATAAAAATCTTTATTCTTATTATCATTTTATATATATTTTTCTCTTGACATAATTTATCTTATCTAATAATATATTACTTTATATCGTTCCAAATTTCACGAATAATCTTTAACTAATGGAGAAACTATCAAATAAAATTATATCGCGTGTTCTTTTATATATTCGTATTCTAGAAGAATTAATCAAAAAAAATCGAGCACGTGTATCTTCTAATGAACTGGCAAAACTAACTGGACTTAGTGATGTTCAGATACGTAAGGATATATCCAAATTTGGTAAAATTGGGACTCCTCGTTTGGGATACAGCACAAGAGAACTAAAAAACATATTAGAGGATTTTGTTTTACATAAAGAAACTATACAATTAGCATTATTTGGAGTAGGCAACCTAGGAACGGCAATTTTAAAATATCCTGCTTTTAAAAAAGACAAATTAAATATAGCTGCAGCATTTGAAAAGGACAAAAACAAAATAGGGAAAATAGTCAACGGGGTGCGGATATATCCTATTGACAAGGCACCGGAAATAATAAAAAAAATACATGCAGAAATAGGAATAGTAGCTGTAGGTGCACAGGATAGTCAAGAAGTTGTGGATATCATGGTCTTATCCGGACTTAAAGGCATAATTAATTTTTCACCAACATTTTTAAATGTTCCCAAAGAGATAGCTGTACGGGATATAGATCTATCTCTTGAATTTTTAGCACTATATTGTTCGGTAAAAATCTTAGCATAACAAAGCTTTTAGTAAAAAAGACAAAAAAAATAAGCTAAAAAAAGGAGTAAATATGTCACCTTCGGGCACAAAAACAAAAACTACTACCCAAGATGGTAGAGGATGCATCATTTGTGATGAACGCAGGAGCATACTTTTACCTCTGCTACAACAAGCACAGGATGAAAAAGGGTATATTTCTGATGAAGATATGCAGAATATTGCCGAAAAACTGGACATAAGACCTGTAGAGGTATATTCTGCTGTAACCTTCTATTCCTTCCTTACTACCCAAAAAAAAGGCAAATATGTAATCCGAGTATCCAACTGCGTTACAGCATGGATGAAAGGAGCAGACGAGATAGTTAAAGCATTTGAGGAAAAACTTGGGATAAAAGAAGGAGAAACAACAGAGGATGGTATGTTTACACTGGAAAGAACAGCATGTATTGGAATGTGTGATCATGCACCTGCTATTATGCTTAATGACAAACTGATAGGTGATCTGACACCACAAAAAGTAGAAGAGATTATTGCAGAACTAAAGAAATAATTTTCTATAATTACTTTTCGTGAAAACAAGGAGAAAAAATATGCCAAATAGAGAAGGAGTCGTCATTTTCAGCCAAATAGAGAAATATACAGGGCTGAAAAAAGCTATCGAGAAAGGCAAAAATGCCGTTCTTGATGAAATGAAAACAGCAAATTTAAAAGGACGCGGTGGGGCGGGATTTCCCACTGCGTTAAAATGGAAAATAGCATTAGATGCAGAAGCTGATAGGCGCTTCGTTATATGTAACTCTGATGAAGGAGAGCCTGGCACTTTCAAAGACAAGGTTCTTCTTACAGAATATCCAGAACTTATATTTGAGGGTATGGTTATTGCTGGTTTTATTATAGGGGCAGAAAAAGGCTATATGTACCTAAGAGGAGAATATAAAGAATTGCTCCCTATATTGGAAGAAACTCTTGAAAAGATGAGAAAAGACAATGCCCTTGGGAAGACAATCATGGGTGAAATTGGTTTTAATTTTGATATAGAAATACGATTAGGATCAGGCGCATATGTATGTGGAGAAGAAACTGCACTCATAGAATCCATGGAAGGCAAAAGAGGCGATGCACGCAACCGGCCCCCATTTCCGGTAACAACTGGTTATCTAGGTTGCCCTACAATTGTAAATAACCCTGAAACACTAGCAATTGTTCCTCATATTTTAACCAAAGGGGCAGAATGGTTTAAAAAATTCGGCACTGAAAACTCTACTGGGACAAAACTGTTAAGTATTTCCGGAGATTGCAAAAAACCCGGGGTCTATGAAGTAGAATATGGTATATCAATAAAAGATA
>Ga0256914_1000144_pt1 | contig 67228 bp, 60 predicted proteins | sample HulkmetaG_FD_191571 | JGI IMG/M metagenome (GOLD analysis project Ga0256914, IMG submission 191571) | Hydrothermal chimney microbial communities from Main Endeavour vent field at the Juan de Fuca Ridge, Pacific Ocean - Hulk | ecosystem: Environmental > Aquatic > Marine > Hydrothermal vents ...
GCGTGAGGTGGTTGCTGAACGCCCTCTGCAGCGGCCCTAAACTACAGATACTTAGGATCCTCCTAACCGAGGGCCCGCTCACGGCCACCGAAATAACTAGGAGGCTGGGCGTGAAGCTCTCGACAACGCTGAACCACCTTGAGGGGTTGCTGGCCTCGGGCCTCGTCGAGGTCGAGGTGAGCGGCGGTAATAGAATAATTAAAAGGTATAAGGTTAAGTCACCGATCGTTGAGGCAGTGATAGACCTGAGGGACCTGCTGTCCCCTCAACCCTGCACGCCCCCAGAACGCGTGGCTGGCGAGGCGGTCGCTGAGGCGGTCGACCCCGAGCTGGAAGCGCTGGCCCTGGAGTACGTGAACGCTAAGCGCAGAAGCAGGAGGGCTAAGTTGCAGATAAGGCCTAAGGTTAGGGACGTCGCGGCAACCCTAGGGGTAGACCTAGACACCGCGATAGAAGTTACTAGATACCTAAACACTCACCAGCGTAGGTTAGCTAAGGTAATATGCGGCGACGTCCTTAAGGCCCTGCAGGAACGTGGCGGGAGGGCAGCGATTAAGGACGTGGCTGACGCGCTCAGGGTGCATCCCTACTGGGTCGTGCTGTGCGTCAACGAACTAAGTAGGGAGGGTAGGGCCGTGCTGAGGGAGGGCGTGATAAGCCTAGTTAAGAGTACTGGCCAGCAGAGGCAAGCCCGCCAGTAGGTAAGTCCTAGCACCCAGCACCACGTTTTTAGGGTCGCCGCACCATACACTGTTACGTGGTGGCATGCTCATGCGCGTTGCCGCCGCCATACTAATCATCGGCTTAACACTGGTTTGCGTCGGTATCGCCGCCCTCGCGGCGGCGCCTCCTAAGGTAGTGACTACGGTATCGAGGGTCTCACTACCGTACACAAGCTTCACCACCCTACTCCCAGGACCGCATAACTTCACAAGGACGTTCAAATGCGGAAGGAACGCGACGCGCTTCTCCCTCCCCGGCACGTATCAGGTCATTGCGACGGTCGGCAGCTTACCTAAGGTTAACTGCACGCACGGCGAGTTAACCCTGTACCTTGGTGGTGGGGGCTTACTCACACCGGTTAAGGGGAGCTTCCTTAAAGTCACGCTCTCAGCAATCGTTAACGGGAAGAGAATCACCTTAGATGAGGTTAAAGCACCGATAAACGTGTCCGGACTAGCCGTGATGGGCGCCCCCATCGTAACGACCACGACTCCAGGGTCGGGCGAGGAGTCGGAGAAGCCACCGCAGCTGGAGACGAGTTACGAGGTCGGCAGCGTCAAGGGCTTATTCAGGCTGTACGTGATGAGGTCCGAGAAGGATAAGGCCGAGGTAGCCCTAACCACCACAACAGCTATCCACTTACCGACCAACACGTCCAAGGTAATCCTTGAGGTCAGTAGCAACGCGCAGGGCGGGTTCGGCGCGTCACTTAACGTGAATTACGTGTGCGTAATCACGAAGTACTTAGACTCACCGCAGTACCTGCCTAGGGTATCCTACACCGACGTGACGGTTAGTGATAAGTACCTGAGCCTAGGGAACCTACCCGTAGCACTAACGTTGATGGTGGTCGGGCTAGCGCTAATGAACATCGCGTGCTATCTCCGCAGCCTAGGAAGGACAGGTGTAGGTAAACCCCTCAAGTAATCCTTGCTGATTAAGGGTTACGGCATCCGCAATAGAAGTTTTTAGTGCCTCTTAAGGTGGAGCACCACTCCTTACGCTTGAGGATCTCTAATTAATATACTTTTCTAATCTTAGGAAAGAGACGTCTAAGCACAATAATCTTAAATACCTACATATAGAGAAACGTTTTGGTGTACCCCCGTGCATTTTCCAAATCATAGAAGGGAGATCGCATTAGCATTGACGGCGGTGGTTCTCTTATCGGTTACTATTGCAGCGGTAAGCGTACTCAGTAGTGATGACTTCCAAGTGCTTATAAATAGCTGGCTCAGCGGTAAACCAAAAGCTATGAACAAGATCGTGGTGACCGCACCTAACGCGCCTCAAGTATCATACTGCTACGTTGCCGTGAGGAGACTTTCAACACCTTTGGAGCCCACTAAGGACGGGTATAGCCAGTTGCTCTTCTTTGGACGTGTTGCTAGAGGGGGAACTGTAGTTGTTAGGCATATGTTCAATGCAATCCCGATAGCGTTCAGTACTGCTAAGTCAGGTGAGACTTACGTTAGGTACTACGAGCCTAAGTACTACATAGTCTCAGTACTTTGCTTTGGAAGCAATGGCAAACCTATACATAACTACTCCTTCAGTAAGCTAATAGAGGTGAGACCTAATCGACTAATAAATGTCGAGTACGTATCCTGGTCTCCAGGGGCTAGCGGCTTAAGTCCAAGCAAATCAGGAACTATCTCACAAAATAGCTTAACACCTGGCTCAAGTACTGGCGGGGGACCGGATTATGCGTCATCGTGTAACATAGTTATAACTAAGGTGGGTAGGGATCTTGAGGGCCCATATAAGGAAGGGTACTGTGATGCTTGGGTAGCGTTCACATACGTCAACAGCGTGCCCGGCCTCAAGACGGCTATAAAGTTCTTGGAGTACCCGCCTACAGGAATATACTTTACGGCGTTCAGTAAGAAGGATGACATAATGACTACAGGTGAGTGGAAAGTAAGCGGGAAGAAGATAGCTTACTCCATAATTTCAGGCACGACAGACTTCGTATCTGATGGTGAGAGGGAACTAATACTCGTTAAGGTAAGGTACAAGTATGAGTACCACGAGATCGACGGCCCGGACGGTGGCTTTTTAATTAGTACTGAGCAGCTCTACCCAAGCGAGATAATAGGCATAGATGACATTCCCGTAGGATGGTACGTAGAGCCGGACACGCACCCGTCATACGCTACACATCTTAGAAAGAGCTATGAAATATCCTTTGGTTTAGAAGGGAGTAAGGAGACCAACGAGGTAACAGGCGTGAGTACCTCGCTTACAGTAACGCTTGCAGAGACCGCATCCTTTACGTTGACGGTTAACGTGTACAAGGCCGTTAGATCTGACCAAGAGTACTCAGCACCACACCTCGTTATACGTGATTACAGCAACGAGGGTTACTGGTGGTGGTTCAAGAACAATAACCCGCTAACGTACACAATATTGCTTAAGAGAGGATGAGTCCTAGCTAACTAAAACATTTATTATTTTGAGAAATTCTTTGAGGTAAAACCTGCGCTTCTTTTTAGTTTGAACTCGTGAAAAATAAGCACTTTTCCCTAGTTTGAACTGTTCCCTTAAATTTCAAGTAGCTTTACCGCCTCCTCTAGGGCTTTCCTCGCGTTCGTGATCCGCTCCCTGATCTTAGTGAGTTCTTCCTCGGCCTTCTTAGCTCTCTCCTCAAGCTCCTTCAGCTTACCCTCGAGTTCAGCCTTGACGCTCTCGAGCTCCTTAAGCCTTGACTCGAGCCTACTCTTTTCCTCCTCAAGCCTCTTCAGCGCGGCCTCCATCTCCTTCCTCACGGCCTCCTTAACCTGCTCTGCTGCCGCGAACCCCAGCGACACTAGCTCCTGCGGCGGCTTAATCTCTAACTTACCGCCCGACTTAACGAGCATCTCGTAGGTCTCCTTAACGAGCCTCCCGGCCTCGGTCTTACCCTGTAAGTGGTTCCTTATGGTGGCCTCAGTCCTCCCAACCTCGTCAGCGATCTGCCTCACGGAGTACCCTGCACGCTCCCTTGCGAGGGCGGCCGCGGCAACTACTAGGGAGTCAAGCCACGTTAGCCTGTCCTCAGCGTTCCTAATCCTCTCCACCACGTCCGGCCTGAATAGAGTCCCGAATATCAGCGCCAGCTCCAACCTCCTCACGTCGCTCTTACCCATTGGTTTAAGGGGAACCTCCGACATGCTACACCACCAAATAATGAATATATACAAACACTCATAAAAACTTCCCCCACGGGAAACAGCGGGAAACCCAGGAACAAGTTTTATTAACGGCGGCCTCAGCGCTCAGCGGTCCCCCAGAAATCACCACCCGCCCACCACGAGCCGTGGGGGCAGCAGACACAGCGGGCGGGCTCATCAATCCGTTAATTCATCACCATGTTGCATAGGGTTTAGGAGCGATAAGTGCTTTGGCATCGGCTTAAGCCAAGACGCGCCTTGGTGCGAGGGTTTCAAACAGTGAAGCCCTCCCTACCCGCGTTGCCATGATCTCCTTTCTAGGGTTTCAAGCGGGAGGGCGTAATTCACGGTGTTCTTCAAACGTAACTGTTCTACAGATTAGTGTTATATACATTCTTAACAAGTTCTTAACTGTTGGTGAGTTCAACTGGTTCCTAGAGGTAAGGTAGTGGTAGTGGCCGTGCTAGCGTCCGCCGCACTACTTCTCGGTGTTGGCGGCGTCCTCTACGGGTACGGCAACTTAGGGAGCTTGGAGATAGGTGGTGTGACCCTTGACTCCGTTAGCGTGGTGCCCGACGGCAACGGTAGTTCGGCACACTTAACCGTTAGGTTCGGTGCGGATCTGTCTAACCCTTCGGGCGCGGCGTTAATCCTGAGTAACGTTAGGTTTGGGGTGTTCGTGGGTGGCGTTAAGATCGGTGAGGCTAAGCAAGACTCACTAGTAATTGGTCCTGGGGTCAGCAAGCACGTTAACATAGTACTTAACGTGACGGACGTGAACGCGTCTAGGGCGTTGGGCAAGGCCTTAAGCGCGGGTAAGCTCCGGGCCAGGATCACCGTCGCGGGTGAGGCCCCGCTGAAGTGGTTCGGCGTGGCGCGGTACTCCTCTACAACCATTAACGTCTCGAAGGTAGTGGACGTTAACGTGGGTAAGTACTTGGAGGCCCTCAAGGCGCGGGAGTCTAGGCTGTCCGGGCACCCGCTAACGGCGACCTCCCCGCCACCGCTGGAAGTCATTCACGCCCTCTGGGTGTCGGGAAACAAGACGATACTGGCGGTATCTCAGCACGTGCCGGTCACGGTAACGATTAAGTTTAAGGCGACGGGGGAGCTGCACTCGTGGCTGGAGGTGTGCGTGTACCAGAACATAAGGTACTACCCCGACCAGCTCCTCGGCTGTCACGCCCAGCACTACGACCTAGCTAAGGGTGAGGTGGCGACACTGAACTTCACCATAGGACTGCCTTACTACGAGCTCTCCGAGCTCTCACCGAACTGCTACGCGGTGTTCGGCGTCCCCAAGAGCTGCGAGGCCAACGCGCCGTGCAGCACGGACATGAGCTACGTGATACTTGGGAGTAACGATGGCCCTAAGGTGATCGTCACTAAGTACCCGCTCTACAACTTCAGCGTTATCTGGGAGTCCAAGGGCCACGCGATCAGCTCGGCGAGCATAGGGGAGAGGGTCACGGCCAAGATAAAGATATCATCCACGTACGGAGGGAGGGACACTAACTTCAGGATATGCGTTAAGGCCGACATAGCGAACGCTAAGGATAAGGAGGTCGCGTGCATCAGCAAGACCCTCTCCTTCGACGTAGGCACCAGTAAGACCTTGGAGTTCCCGTTCTACGTAAGGTACTACGACAACGTGAGGGGGTACTTCATAGACGTAAAGATGAGTAACCCGGACAAGCACTGGAGCATGCCGGACAGCTACCCGCCGCGACTCAAGCTAAGCTCGGGCAAACCCTCCTACAGGGTATCGAGCGTTGAGTGGCTCGTCAACGGCAAGAGCGTGAGCAAGGTTGTTGAGGGGCAGGACGTCGAGGCAAGGATAACCATATCGACCGACACGGGGCTCTTCGAAACGAAGGTGAAGTTCTGCGTCAAGGCCGACAAGGCGGGCCTGCCCGACGCGGACGTGAAGTGCGGGACCGCCACACTAACGGTGCCTGCCGGAGGCACGTACGCGGTCACCATACCGTTCAAGGCGGAGCACTACGCCAGGATAAGAGGGTACTTCGTTGAGGTCAGCAGTGAGGACCCGGACTACAGCTGGCACCAGAAGAGCGACTACCCACCCAGGCTAAGGTACGTCAGCCCATCATATAGGGTTGACAACGTTAAGTGGGTAGTGGGCGGGCGCTCGGTCACGAGCGTTAACTCGGGAACGTGGGTGGACGCCAAAATAACGATCAAGACGGACACCGGGTTAGCAGGGACGTCAATAACGTTCTGCATTAGGGAGGACATAGCTCACGGGAAGGATCATGACACCGCGTGCGTAACCAAGAACGTGTACATACCTGCCGGGAGCACTTACACCGTAACGATTCACTTCCAGGCGAACTACCACAAGAAGAGCCACTTCTTCTACAGCACCTACACGCGAGGATACTTCGTGACCGTGAGGAGCGACGTCAGCCCCTCCTACAGCTGGGAGATGAGCAACCACTACCCGCCGAGGCTTAAGGTACGTAGCTGAGCAAGTGAGGGCGATCCACCCTAACGGGTGAGGAGCTGGTTTTTGCTCATGCGGACCCTAGTAAAAAGCTAAGCACCTAGCAGTAACTTTTGCGTAAGTGAGTTTAACGTTAGTCGAGGAGCCTCTTCTCGCCCTCGAGCTCCTTGATCTTGGTGACGTCCTGCACCACCTCAAGCGTCCCTAAGTAGTTCCCGCCCTCATCCCTCACCGGGTAGTACCTTATGTAGATGAGCCTCCCGCCCATCCTTATCCAGAACTCAGCTGAGTCCCTCTTACCTGCCTTGAACTCCTCGATCAACCTCCTAACCACGTGCACGCTCTTAGGTGGGTGGCACAGGTCCACTCTCCTCCCGATCACGGTCCTGGTTCTGGGGAAGATCCTCTCCTTCCCGGCGCTCCAGTACTTGAGCCTATCGTTAGCGTCTATGAAGGATATGTCTAAGGGGAGTGTCCTCAGTATCGCGTCGACCTCCTTAGGCGTTAGGTAACCCTCCCTAAGCTCTATGGAGTCCTTGCTGGTGGGCGAGTACTTATCGAGTTCCCCGATCGTCGCCCTAACCTCCTTCGGCAGCGCCTTAAGTGCGTCCTCACCTATCCCCTCACTACTCACCTCGTACGGCCACTTCGGGGGCTCCCTCGGAACCCACTCGCCCTCACTCGCTCCGGTTTCTTCACGCCCGTACCTACCTAGGGCAGGCGCTTCGAGGGCTATCGCGGCCCACTCACCCTCGCTCAGCAGCGCCTTAGCCGTCGGTAGGAGTATGTTGTTCTCCCTGTACACCATGTCTATTAGGGCGTTGGCTAGGTCCGTAGCTATCCTAGCAAGCTCGCCCTTCGGCGCCCCCTCCCTCAATCGCTTGGCGAGTAGCTTGACCTTAGCCAGTATTTGGTCCTCCTTAACCCAAAGCACCCTAGGGACGGCGGTTAAGCCCCTGCGCTCCAGGTAAGGGTATAGGAGCATCTGTAGCTTGGTGTAGTGGGCCCTAACACCGAATAGCTTGCCCGTTAGCCTCCCCAGCGCGTTGACGTACTCCCTTAGCGTGTCGTCGTCCTTGGCTGAGAGGAGGGCCCTCGCGTAGAGGGTTAGGTTCTCCGCGTCCTTAACGATCTCGTCGTTCTCCTCAAGCAACTCCCTGAGCGGGTGACCCTTAGGCAAGCCCTTAAGGTCCTTCGGACCCCTTAACGCGTCCCTGAACAGCTCTATGTGCGCGTCGCATAGAGCGACTATGTCCTCGGGCCTAACGCCCTCCTTAACAAGCTGCTGCTCAACCACTGGTATCTCCCAGGGCCTCAAGCCCTTCAGAACATTCTTTATCTTCTCCTTAACCTCCTTGGGGTCGGCGCCTTCATGTAGTTGCTTAAGTGCTTCTTTGAGTGCCTGTACACGTTCCCGTATCTCACCTTTATTTAACCTATTTACTTTATTATCCTGTATCACGTTTATTTCCCTATCTTTAACAGTGTTAAAGGATTAAAAACTTATCCGCGGCAAACAACGACGCGATGGTAGCCTAACGCGGCATGAGTTTAGTAGGGCATATATAGTTGTACGTACCTTTACATACCCAAGCAGAGACCTACGTGCTTCTCTGAGACTAATAGTTGCTCAGCGATTTATCGGCAAGTACCTAGTGAGTAGTGGTGATCGTACCGAAATGCGTGATGCCTTGAGAATTGTGGTGGCTGTAATAACAGCATTAATTATTGTTGGGATTGCGGCCGCGGTTGCGAGCGTATTCGGTTCAGGTATTGGTGGCGGGGGTAACTCGCGGACGCTTAAGCCCGCAACCACGTCTAGCCCCACGTACGTTAAGATGGGCGGCGCAACCTTTCCAGCCCCCCAGTACTTAGCGTGGATTAAGTCATTTATGCGGGAACACCCTAGTATAAGAGTGTCTTATGAGTTACTGGGAAGTGGCGCCGGCGTCTCGAGGTTCTTCGACGGCACCCTGGACGTGGCTGGTAGTGACCCGCCTCTCCCTCACGACGTGTGGGTTAAGCATGAGGGGAAGGTTATGCAGGTCCCAACGCTTGTTGGTGCTGTTGTGGTAACGTACAATATCCCAGGATTAAATCACGTGACGCTTAACCTAAGCGGTAAGGTACTTGCCCTAATCTACAAGGGAGTAATTAAGTACTGGGACGATCCACGGATTCAGGAGCTAAACCCCGCCGTTAAGTTACCGCATCATGAGATTTTCGTGGTTTTCAGGGCGGATGCTAGCGGAACGCAACTAATATTCACAACATTCCTCCATAAGGCAGCCCCATCGACCTGGCCCTCCACCCTAGTAGGCAAGGCACCAGCATTTCCCGTCGCCGGGAGCGGGCGGGCTGCCGGCGGTAAAGGTAATCCGGGAGTAGCTAACTTAGTTATGAGTAACCCGTACTCCATAGGTTTCGTTGAGTGGAGCTACGCGCTAGAGAATAACATGAGCATAGCGGCAATAGAGAACGCCGCCGGTAACTTCGTGAAGCCCAGCACAGAATCACTGATCAGCGCGGCTAGATCCGCCGCCAAACACCTCCCTAGAACCCCCCTAGGCGACTTCAGTAAGGACGAGGAATACATTATTTACCCCGGAGGGAAGGACGCGTACCCTCTAGTAGCGTGGACACACCTAGTAATTAGGGTTAACTATGAGAGTCAAGCTAAGGCACGGGCAGTAGCTGCGTTGTTGAAGTGGATTGCTGAGAAAGGAGAACTAAACATCATACCCGGTTACGCCCCAGTGCCTGAGAACGTTAGGCAGTTAATGGTTGAGGCGGCGAACAACATTCTCCACGCGGCCGGGTCTTAATCCTCGGGCAACGAGGGTGAGGGTAGGGTGCCCGCGGGGGTGCCAAGGAAAGATAAGTTGTTTTTTATGACGCTCTTGGCCCCCTCGGCGCTAGTGATTGCGTTCTACGTTCTACTGGTTAGGTTGCTTGCAGGGTATTCAATACCTGTTTTCCGTAGGTATGGAGCTTCATTCGTCTTGAGTAGCGTGTGGAACCCGGGAAGCGCTTCCTACGGAATACTCCCTGCGTTGATGGGTACCGCGGTGACTTCCGTGCTAGCTGCCGCTATAGCGTTGCCGGTTTCTCTCTCAATGGTTGTCTTCCTGAACGAGTACTGCCCAAGCATTGTCGCTAGGGTTGTTGCCTCGGTCACCACAGTTATGGGGGGCTTACCCTCAATAGTTTACGGGCTGTGGGGGGCCCTAGTGCTTCCTGAGCTACTCAGGAGTTACGTGATGGTACCACTACATAAGTACTTGGGGTTCCTACCGCCGTTTTCGTGTGCCCCGGTTAGCGGGTGGACGTTCTTTACTGCTGGCGTGCTCCTAGCCATTATGATTACTCCCTACATGTTCTCGCTCGTGCATGAGGCGTACGCCTCGGTACCGAGGAAGTATAGGGAGGCCTTACTAGCCATTAGCGCCCGGCCCTACGTTATCGCCAGGGAGTTCATTAAGATGCTCTGGCCAGCCGTGATCGGCGCCCTCCTCCTAGGTTTAGGTAGGGCCGCTGGTGAGACCATAGCCGTGTCCTTGGTTGTCGGTAACGTTAACGCCGTCCCGTACTGCCTTTTCCTGCCGGGTCAAACGATTAGTTCGCTGATAGCGAATAACTTCCCTGAAGCTTCCTCGTACCCGTTAATGCTTAACGCTCTCTACGCCGCCGCATCGGTCCTTCTGGTGGTTGGGATGGTGCTGAACATCGCTGGCTTAGCACTCATGAGTAGGTGGAGGTCGATTACGGGGTGAGTGCCAGTAAGGTAATCAACTGGTTCGTGGCGGGAATCACGTGCCTAGTCACGGTGCTTGGGTTAATGCCCTACGCCCTAATAGTGACGTCAACGGTTGAAAGGGGGGTTAAGGCGATCGCCACGGTAGGCATCCTTAAGTTCCTCACGGCGCTACCGCCTTCCCCCGGAACCAAGGGTTTAGGGGGTGTGGGGCCCTCCCTCTTAGGGACCCTCGCGTTAACCGCCCTCTCCACGTTAATGGGCGTCCCCCTCGCCTTTGCCTTAGCCATGCTCGTCACGGAGTTCCCTCATAACATCGTATCTAGGTCGCTGAGGGCGCTGGTTAAGGGCTTGCTTGAGCTCCCCACAATACTTGCTGGCATGGTCGTGTATTCCTTAGTAGTCATACCTATGGGCACCCCATCCATATTTGCCGGCGCCCTAGCGTTGACCGTGGTGATGCTTCCTTACGTAACAACATACTTTGAAACCTACCTGGGTAGCGTGCCTAAAATCTACAGGGAGGCTGGGTACGCCATCGGCTTAAGCAAGGCTGGGGTGGCGCTTAGGGTCGTGGTACCGATAGCCAAGAAGGGCTTGATTGTCGGGGTGCTAGTGGGTGTTTCGAGGGCGTTAGGTGAGACCGCGCCCCTTCTCTTCACACTAGGTGCGGCTAGGTACTACTACCCGACATCGATTACAGGGCCCGGCGACTCCGTCTCACTACTAATCTACAATTTCGCGATGATGCCTTACCCTAACTTAAGGGCGGTTGCGTGGGGTGCCGCCTTAGTGCTCCTAGCTTCTTACCTAATCGTTTCGCTCGCTGTTCAATTATGTGTGAGGGGTGTTGAGGCGTGACTCATGCTGTGAGGGTCGAGAACCTACGCGTAACGCTTAACGGGAAGCCCGTGCTGAAGGGCGTTAACCTTTCAGTGCCGGAGGGCTCGGTGACGGTGGTTCTGGGGCCTTCCGGCGTCGGCAAGAGCACCTTATTGCGGACGATTAACAGGTTAATAGACTTAATCCCGGGCGCTAGGGTTGAGGGCAGGGTCGAGGTTCTCGGGATGGACGCGTATGCTACCGACCCTTACGAGTTAAGGAGGCGGGTGGGCATGGTATTTCAAACCCCGAACCCCTTCCCCCACCTGAGCATCTATGGGAACGTGGCGTTAGCGGCTAAGGTCAGCGGCGCGGCTAAGAGCAAGCGCGAATTGAGCAGAATTGTTGAGTGGGCGTTGAGGAAGGCCATGCTGTGGGATGAAGTCAAGGGCAGGCTTAACGACCCCCCAACCAGGTTGAGCGGGGGTCAGCAGCAGAGGCTCTGCCTGGCGAGGGCGTTAGCTATGCGGCCTAAGGTGCTCCTCCTTGACGAGCCCACGGCGAACATAGATGTTAGTAATACGAAGCTAATTGAGGATGCGTTGCGTGGTCTTGTGAGGGAGTTAGGGATGACGGTGATCCTCGTGACACATATGCCCGACCAAGCACTTAGGGTAGGGGACTACGTGGCGGTGATGTACGATGGTAAGGTAGTGGAGTTCGGGAGGTCAGATGAGGTGTCATCTAACCCTAAGCACCCCTTCACTAGGAACGTCTTTGCCGGGAAGCTAGCTTGAGGGGGACGGCTTGTGAATACATCGGATTGCGGCTATGTCTATCACCGCCTCAGCTATGTCGACAGTGTATGCGTATATCCTCCTAATGCTTTCTAGGACGTAGCTGAGTTCCGGTGGGGCACCACGTCTTAAGCACTTACCCCGCACTTCCTTCTCCTTCGCCTTACCCTCCTTAGCCTTAACGATGACCTCCTCAGCATCCTTTACGCTTAACTCGACGAAGGCTTTCGAGAGCCTTCCTAGGAGGTCGGGAACCCCCTTGAGTAAGGGCATCACGGGTTCTAGTGACTCCCTCTTACCGTTGCTTACTAGGTTAAGCGTGTGGAGCGCTATGGCTGCTACGTGATCGGCTAGCCTCTCAACGCTTTTGCTGGCTAGTAGGAGGTGAAGGGTTTCTGGAGGGGTGAACTTCATGTCGGTTTTGAGGGAGAGCAGGCACTCGGTTAAGTAGCGGAGTATGAATAAGTAGAGCTTATCGACTAGGTCATCACGCCTGAAGACGTTCCTCAGAACGTTTTCATTGCCCTCCTCAAGCCCCGCTATCAGTGCCTCAGCCATGAACTTAACGGCCTTGAAGAGCTTCCTAACGACTACCTCGAAGTCCGTGAATTCCCTGTCAAGAACCGTGTATAGGGTGAGGGAGTCCTCCGTCTGGTCAAGGATCTCAACCCCTAGTATCTTACTCCTGACGGTCTCTATGATGGATTCCGTTAAATTACCGCATCCTTCGCCAGCGAGCCTCACCTTAACCTCGTTAGCGCCCGCCAGGTACTGGGCGATGATCCTCCTAGTAACTAAGGCAAGATTATCGTCGCACCTGACGAGGACGTCGGCGACTAAGTGGTTGCCCTTACCTTTCCTAGCTGGGGTTATCCTCAAGCTGCCGTCAGCTAACGGCTCTACCACTACTTCATCACCCTGCTTAAGGCCGAGCATCCTAACCCAGTTCTTCGGCAGGCTGACGACGAATGTTGAGTTACCCACTACCTGGATCTTACGTGTGGTTCCGCCCGTCCTCACCGCCCCAAAATAAGCTTTATGCCTAGGTGAAAAGCTTACCTTACTTCACAAGACCTGCCGGAGGGGCTGCGTTCACGTGGAAGGAGCGGGAACGTGTTTAGGGTTATCAGTTAAAGTATTTTCTTAGTCAATATTCTCTTAGGTGCTGAGTCCTTGGTAGTGGAGGGCGTGCTCAGCGGTGATGTGTGCGTCCCCGACGTACCCTCGTACGAGTTACTCGCCGTGGTCGGTGCTAACATGCTTAACCAGCAGGTGGCAGAGCTAGTCAACACGGCCTTCGAGTCCGCGCGTGATGGCGAGGGCGCCGTCAAGGTGACTTACTGCGACCCCCAAGCAGTTGCGGAGTGCGTCAAGGCTTTGGTGGGTAGGTGCTTCAGTGAGGCCTCCGAGGAGATAGCGCGTGAACTCGTGGAGGCCATAGGCAACGAAGCCCTAGCGGAGACCCTAAAGTCGATACTTAAGGCGCTCGCCAGCGCCAAGGACGTGAACTCGCTTAGGGCCTCAGCCACCGTGACCGCCGAAATAAGCGGGGACGGGTACACCCTGACAGACATGAAGGCGGAGGCCGTCAGGGCCGCGAAGGCGGTCATGGAGGGGTACGCAAGGCACCTCTGCCTGAAGGGGGCCACGCAATTCAAGGTTGCGGCACAGGAGGAGTACGTTATCGACACGGAGGGGGCGCCCGTGAAGGAAGGGAAACTAACCATCGAGGTGAGGGTGGACGCTAGGAAACTAGCGGCAACCCTCCTAAACCCCGCCAGGCTGGTGGCGGCGTTAATTATGGCTGGGAAAGCCCCGCTGAAGGCAGGCGATACCATACCGCCCGAGGAGGAGGTGGCGGGCAACATGAACGCGTCATGCGGCAAGCAAGTATGTAGGGCGTACGAACTAATCACAGGGAAGGAAGGGACCCCGTACCTCTACAGCGACGAGGAAGTAGCTATCTACGAAATAACGGATGAGGGGCTAAGGAAGGTAGCCGGGTCCGAGGACATAGTGCAGTACGTGAAGACAGGGACCGTGAGCAAGCAGGGGGCGACGGCCCACGCAATACAGGCACTCGAAACATACCTAAAAGCAAGGAAGCGCTGGGAGGAACTAGCGAGAAGGATTCAAGCCTGAGGGAGGATTAACACGAGCGCTTAGTTAGGGGTCTGTCCCCCAGCTTAGATAGGTAGCTCATCCAGAGTTATCACGTTCGTCCCCTCAACCCTAGGCGCGCTTCTAGCCACCACGTACGTAACCACATCATAGTCGCTGAGGGCGGATGACGCGACCTTCCGACTGAGTTTAAGGTATTCCCTCCTCAACTCCCTGGCCGTTAGGTCACTCCACTTAACCTCAAACACGTAAGCTTTCCTGGACTCGGGTTGCATTACGACTAAGTCTATCTCTAAGCCCTTATGCACGTACTTACCCACCTTAACCTTACCGCCACGCTTACTCAGTGCTGGAAGGAACTCCCTGAATACGTAGGTCCTTACCACATCTTCGAAGGCTTTGGGAGCGATTTCCTGATCCAGACCAGCCTTAATCCTGGTTATTAACTCGTCGTAGAGGCCCGCCTCGACTAAGCTTAGGTTAGGCTCGAGAAGCTTGAACCAGGTTCTGAGGATGGGGTCCTTAACCTCGTACCATCCCCTCTTCCCTATCACTGGTGTGACACGCTTTACCAAGCCTAGATCCGTGAGGATCCTCAAGTATTTAGGTAGGTGCGTTCTCTGAATACCGGTGTAATTCGCTATATCTGTTAGGCGTGTGTGCCCGGTCGCTATGGCGGCCACGATCGAGTAGTACACCTCTGGGTTCCGGAACTCCTCCCTGAATAAGGTATGCGGCTCATCATATATGGGTGATAGCTTAGAGCCAAAGAGCTTCTCGAGTACCTCGCCAATACTTTTCGAACCAGCGACGTAGGTCAGGTAGAACGGCATACCACCGATCAACGCGTAAACCCTGAGCCTATCGGCACGGTCCTTTATCTTGAGGAAGTGCTTAATATGCCAGGGAGCTAGCTCCCCGAGCTTAAGTGAAGCGGTTCTACGCCCGTATAGAGGAGCGCCGTAACCCATGACGCTCCTGTACATGACTCCCACTAAACTCCCACACAGTACGAGAACGAACTTAGTCCTCGGGAGTACATGGTCAATGAAGCTCTGGAGCTCACCAACGACCTTAGGGCTGTGGCGCGCCCAATAAGTGAACTCATCAAGCACTATCACTAGCCTTCCTTTGTATGCGTGCGCTATGTACGAGAGTAACGTATCTAGCCCGCCGAAGGTCACGTTCCGTATCTCCCTCAGTCCTAGCGCTTCACTAGCTACTACTGCCAGTCGCTTCAGGTTAACCTCGTCGCTCACGGGTAGGCATTGAAAGTAGATGTGTGGCTTACCCTTAACGAATTCCATGATCAGCCTAGTTTTACCTATTCTTCTCCTTCCGTATATTATCACAAACTCTGGCTTGTTCCGGAGCCATAGCTTGTTAAGCAGGTTAAGTTCCTCCTCCCTATCGATGAAGCCTACTTGCAAAAAGTAGCACCTAAGGTATTATACTCTGGGTGTTACTAAAGTGTTGCTACACAGGGACACTTAAGTATATGTTGTGTTTGTTATGGGTTATCCTTACGGTGGTTCTGGCTCCTGGGGCGAGCTCGTTGTTCGCGTCTATGACGGTTATGGTTCTCGCTTCCTCCAGCCTCCCTACGGGTGTTGCTAGCCATTCGTTTCTTAACCATCCCGGCGCCTTAATCTTGACCTTCACCTTATCGCCTACCTTGAATATCGTTGGGGGTGTTGGCGCTGACCTTATTCCGAAGTCCTTCTCCCTCAGTATTAGTTTAACACCGTGTTTCTCCTCCCACCTCCTTAGGAGTTTATGGAATTGCTTGATGGTCATTGGCTTGACTCCCTTGGGCTTCCTTCCGTGCTTGTGTCTTAGGTAGATCTGGACGCCGTACCCTGGGTAGCGCTTCCCAACCCCTATCCTCTTCCCCCACTCTATGACCTCCTCTACGTCCTCGTCGTTTATTCCGGGGAGTAGGAGGGGCGCGAGCATCACGTCGGTTTCGGTGTTCCTCAGGATCCACTCGGTCGCCTCCATCACCTTACGGACGTCGTACCAGGGCGTTCCTTGAAGGTACCTTGCCTTCTCGGGGTTTAGGGTATCTATGCTTAGGTTGATCCTGTCTAGGCCTGCGGCTGTGAGTTTCGAAGCGTACTTGATGGTGAGTACGGAGCCGTGGGTCTGCATGCTCACTACCTTAACGTTAGGTATTGACTTGAGTTCGTGGATTAGGTCGGGTAGGGGGTAGTAGGTTAGGGGCTCCCCAACAGTGTCTATGTGGGCTTCCACGGCGTGAGGCTCCTTCAGCTTCGCTAAGGCCTTAACCCACTCGACGATCAGGTCTGGGGGGACGTAGTACTCGGCACGCCTCCACCTTGACTTAGGTCCCGCGTCGGTGGAGCAGAATATGCATGATAGGGGGCAGTAACTCACGGGCCTAACCTGGATTAAGTTAGTGCCCCTATCAATGACTCCGAACGCTATGCACCCCATCAACGGTAAGTCAGCGTCCACCCCCACCCTAACTAAGGGCCTGCCCATCACGCTCTCAGCGCACGGCACGACCCCGCCAAACACCTCGGGCATGGCCGAGCAAGTAGTGCTTCAGAGCCTTTAAAGGGAGGCCTCAAACCACGCCCGCGAGATCACCCGGTTTTGACTTGAGGTGTAAAAACGACCCCGTAATACCTCCCCAACAAACCCTATCACGGTGTGCGTGATGGTCGCTAAGCAATCCTTAAGGTCGGCCCGAGCCCTCAAGCACCCCCTGCTGTTAGTGGCGGTGATTACCTCAATCCTAGCCACGTGCGTCCCCGCCCACGTTGCCTCAGCCGCGGCCCAGGCGGACCTCGGGTGGCTGAGGCAGGGCGTTAGGGCATGGTACCTCATAGTGAGCGTTACCGAGTCCGACCAAGGCAAGCCCAGCACGCTGGATCTGGCGGGTGCGTACACCGTTAAGGGGATTGAGGGAGGGAAGCTAGTCGTTGCTGAGGACTACATCTCAAGCACTCCGGACGTCACCCTACCCTCCCACGACATAGTGGTCCCTAACCCGGGTAAGGAAGGGCCCTTCTGGATCTCCCCGGCCGTGCTGGCTAACCTCAAGACAGGTGACAGGGTGGTCTGGGTGGGTAATGAGTACGTCGTCAGTAGGCGGGGGATGACTTCCCTAGGCGACCTCATAAAGTACTTCACCGCCAGCACGTTGCCCGCCCTAGTGGCCCTGTACCTGTCGGGCGAGGGGAGGGAGCTAACGGCCCGCGAACTCGTTGACGAGAGCGTGGCTAACCTCCAGAGAGACGTAGTCATAATCGAGGGCAGTAAGGTGGAGGGGCACGGGAAGAAGACGTACGCGGCGGTAGCCTTCGACGTCGCTACCGGGTTAATGCTGGCACGGAAGTTCAAGGCCACCTCCGAGAACTCCGTCATGATGTCCTACGAGGTACTCGCAGAGATAAACTACGACTTCCTCAGGAAGGAAGCCTTCACCGAGCCGGAAGGCCCGCACACCGGCTTCACGTACAGCGCGATGTTCAACGACATGAGCACAGGCTACGGCTTCAGCGTGGTGGCCATATGCGTCGGCAGGTTCAAGGGGGTGCAGGCGTATAAGTTCAACGTGATCCTAAACCCGTCCTACATCATCCCGGGCGACATGATGGTGCTGGTCTACGATGAAGCGAGGTCCGAGGCCTACGCCCTGAACGCCGGCGGCGGCTCCTTCGACCTCGGCATCCCTAGGGGCAAGGTGGTGAGGATCGGTGACCACATACCGATCTACGTGCCGCCCAAGGACCTAAGCAAGGACGCCATAACCGTGTGGGGAGTGACGCTGACCAACAACGGCGGCGGAACCTTCACGGCGTCCGAATACCCTCAAACCTTCGGCTTCACCCAAATAACCTTCAACGAGGAAGGGTACGCGCAGAGCCTCGGGCTATACGCGGTCATATCGGGCATAACGATCAACATACCCCCCACAACCCCCGTCCACGTGGACGCCTTCCGAACAAGCACGCAGACATACGAATCAAAGCTAGGGGGCCCCGCAAAGCCAGCTCCCCAGCCACTCTACACCCCAACCACAACGCAAGCCCAAGCAAACCAGGTGCAGGGAGGGAGCGGAGCGGGCGGCACGGGCAACACGGCCCCGTGGCCTTCACCGCAACCAGCAAGCAATGCGCAAATCACCCCCAACACCCAACCCCCGGGAGGGATTAGCTGGGGCCTAGTAGGCCTAATGGCGGGCATAGCCATAGGGGCGGTGATCGCCGCTGCAGCCACGCTACTGCTGAGGAGGAGGGGAGGGCACGCGTACCCCGCACCGCCACCTCCGCCACCGCCAGCGTAGCACGTATTAACACCACGTTTTTACTTGGCGTGCCGTAAATTTACTTGTGGTAGCAATGTCCGGTTCCGGTCGTGGCGGAGGGCCCGGCAAGGGCTTAGGTATGGGGCCTGTGGGTTACTGCGTGTGCCCGGTATGCGGGTATAGGGAGCCTAAGAAGCCCGGCGTCCCGTGCCGTGAGGTTAGGTGCCCTGTTTGCGGTGCGTACATGGTTCGTGAGGGGAGCCCGCATCACGAGGCGCTTAAGGGGTCTGGCTGACCCAATGCTTCGTTGAGTAGGTGCGCCCCTACCTAATCCTTAGGCTCATCCAACGTATCCCCGTTTTTAGTATGGCGAAGCCCGCGTTCCTGAGTGCTTCCTCGTATTCGCTCCATGTCTGGATGAATAGGTCCTCGACCCCGGCGGCGCGCGCTATCTCGGTTGCTGCGGTCATCATGGCCGTGAACTCCTCGTTGCTTGGCTTGATGTCTGTGTAGGTTAGGAGGGATGCCCTGCCCTTGTAGAACCTGTCCATTAGGGCGACCCACTCACGCTCTCTGATGAGGGGTTGCTTGACGCGGTATGCTGAGGGTGCTTCGGGCCTCGTGTACGTGTCGAGCCATGCGGCGAACCATGAGAAGAGCCCGGGCCTGTAGGTTCCGGTGACGAGTAGCTTCTCTCGGGGTGCTTCATCGGCGGTTATGGGCTTACAGTACTTGGGTTCGCTCACCACGCCCCTCCTAACGAGCCTCCTCTCGGCCTTGCACTGGGTGGCGACGACCCTGAAGCCTAGCCTCTCGTAGAAGCCCTCACTACTTTCCTCGGGCATCGTGTCGAGCCTTTCGAACCCCGCTTCCCTCGCCCACCTCACGGCTTCCTCGATTAAGGCCCTGCCCACGCCCTTCCTCCTGGCGTCGGCCTTAACCCACAGGACGTTCACGTACGCCCTAGGCCCTAACGCGCAGTCCTTGTGCGGGAGTAGCTCGATATCGCCGACGACCTCGCCGTAGAGTTCGGCCACGTACACCTCCCCGCCTAAGCCGCGGTATAGCCTTATGAGGAAGGAGCACGCGTCCTCATCACCCCACCACCCGCACCTCCTAACCCTCTCATGCCTGGGCAACGCCTTGAATTCGGGGCAGTGAATATTTATGAAGTGCCTGCAGTCACTCGCCTCAGCAGGCCTCACGCGCACGTCCCGAGCCAAGCCCGAATACCTCCCCCGTAATTGCTCTCAGCGCCTAACCTATTTAACTTAAGCGAGTGATTCAGAATAAACGTTAATCAAGCCTGGTTTCACGAGGCCACGTTAAAAACTGATTAGAGGCTTAAGCGTGCGGGCCGCCTCCCTAAGCATGTCCTCATAACTCGGCTTAGCTAGGGCCTCGACGCTCAGGAAGCCCTCGTAACCCACCCTAACCAGCCTGTAAAGTACCTTCTCCCAGTCAAGCATGCCTAGCCCGGGGGCCAACCTATTCGTGTCAGCCACGTGCACGTGCCCTATCAAGCCCCCGGCCTCGAGGATCGCGTCGTAGGGGCTGCGCTCCTCTAACGTAGTGTGGAACGTGTCGAGCAGTAACTTAACGTTCATCAACCCCTTAATCAGCTCCTTAGCCTCACCAACTTTATTCACGAGCTTCGTCTCGTACCTATTCAGAGGCTCGAAAACTATGGTCGCGCCCCGCTCACCAGCGTAATCATCAAGCAACTCAAGTGAGGAACGCAGGTGCTTCAAAGCTTCCTCACACGGCGCCTCACCCGGGACCCCGCACCTACCCCTAGCCAAACCAACGACGACCTTACCGCAGCCAAGCTCCACCGAAACATCAACGTACCTCCTGAAGAACTCCAACGCCTTACCCCTATTACCTGGGTCGGGACTCGACAAGCTGTACCCGTACCTCAGGTAAGACAGCCCAGTCGACAAGGCCGAGGCCTCCAACCCAAAATCATCCAAAGCCTTCCGCAACCCCCTCACGTCAGCCTCGAACGGATCCGAAATATTGTACTCAACACCCTCATAACCTAACTCAACAGCAAGGCCGAGAACCTTACTCAACTCACCCCTAACAACCACGTCAAAATCCGTCCTAGGCGCAACCGCATACACGATCGACAACCTAAACCTCACCAACCCGACAACCCCCTCGACACCCTCATAAGCAAGAATGACACAACACAAACAAATTAAAACGTTTCATAGCCCGCTCAAAACGGATTCCGCAGAAGATGTTTCCACGGGCACGAAAATAAATATATTTCCTTGTAAGAGACTATGTGAGGCGTTTAAGAAATGAACGTAGGTAGTAATGAAGCCTGCCGACGCAGTTACCGAAGGGTGAGGCTAAATAAGACAACACTAAGGACTATGGCTCTAACGCTAACCGTGCTTATCATACTAGTAAACACAATCCATACTCACGTGTATGGAGCGGACGGGAAGATAACGGCGGCTAATGAAGTCAAGAAAGCAGATCTTCATTTTAGTAATGGAGGGAACTCCATTGAGAAGCAACCACGCATTAAAACACCTACGTGTAGCAGGGGAGCTATGGGAGAGAGTAAGTGCGGTATGATGTATTGGGTTAGGCCGGGTGCTTACGCGGTTTATGAGTCGTACGGGCCGTTACGGATTAACTTGTTTCGTGGGATGCGGAGTGATTCTAACGGCACGATTCATGAGTATTACTGTCAGCTTGTGGCGTTCGTGAGGTTGAGGTGGGTTGTACTGAGGGTTAAGGGTAGTATGGCGTTAGTTAACTTCACCCTCACGTTAATCAGTCCGGGGCGTGAGGGGCTTAAGTGCGAAGTTACTTCCTACTTATTTAGGAAGGGTGCTGGAGGGGCTTTCGTTTCGTATTACCCGGATCCCCAGATCATGGGTATGTTTGTGGGTACGGAGCGAGGTGAGGGGAAGTCAGATTACGTGGTTTTAGGGTCTAATGAGGTGAGTTGGAGCAGGCTTGTCTGGGTTAACTTAGTTAATTCCTCAATAGTTGTTAATGGTAGGGCTTACCCGGAGTCCTTCATGTTCTTTGTTAATCCGTGCTTGATAAGCGGGAATAAGTCTATCTACCAGGTTAAGACGTTCTTGGATGGTGGGAGGGTCAGGTACGTAGTTTACGTGTTCAGTAACTTTACATCAATCTTCAATGAGAGGGTTCTCCTTACCGATGGTAGCTTATTGAACGTCGCGCTACCCATATTCAAGAGAATACGTGAGCTGGTTCCTTCCTCACCCCTGTCAGGTCTGGGCTTAGGTAGGGTGTACGTGACGCATTGCTACGGTAAAGGCTCGGTGGAAAAGAATATCTCGTCTAAGCCGCTCACAATCCTGGATATTTCGTGTGGTTGGGCTGGTGATGAGCCGCCGAGCTTCTATGACTTATCCTCAGGAATAATGTTGGCGCTAACCCTGTACAGTGTGGAAGCAAGAGGAAAGGAGGTTTATGATGTGGGGGTGGGGTCTTGGGGCGTTCTGTACAGGCTGTTTAACGTTACCGACGTGTTCATGGATCCTCAGGTCAGTAGCGTAAAGATCGGTAAGTACGTAGTTAACTACAGCTTCATATATTTGAAAGATACTAACGTCCCCTTAAGGAAGCCGGTGTTCGGGGGCGTTATAGAGATTAGCTCCTTAGAGTGGTGGGGGTTATCGCTAGCGATGGTCGCTATCTGTGCCGTTGCGTCGGTGGTTGTCTGGAGGTGTGAGAGGCATTGAGAATCGTAACTTTCCTTGTTTCGCTCCTCTTAATTTCTGAGGTCGTGTTGCTGATTGGCATAGTATCCGGCGTGATGGTTAGATACAATAAGAACTACGTTAACTTTGACGGCACAGACAATGTTTCCGGTTATGCTTTCCTCGTTAGGGGAACCAGGGTGTTCATTGACGTTAGCCTGCATGGTAACGTCAGCGGCCTCTTAGCGGTTACTTTCAGAGATCTAGACGCCGGTAAGACGTGGTCGTGGTCCACACCCATCGCGACTAGTTCGAGGGTCGTGGGGCCCATGTTCATCGTTCCTCGCACAGGCTTCTACAGCTTCACGGTCCGTGTTGAAAGTAGTGAGGGGCCCGTGGGATTATCCTTACTACTCACGTGCGTACCTGGCCCCGGGTTTAGGGAGGGTTTACTGCACCGTGCTCTGTGGGGCTCATTGCCCGTGGCTAGCTGTTGCTTGGTGCTCGCGTTACTTGGTCTCCTCCTGAAGTTCGTTGGGGTTAAGTGGTTCCCAGCTGAACTTGTTTCGTGGGAGATTACGTCCTCGTTCAAGGCTTACGCGGCATTAGCGTGCGTTGTTTTCGTGTTGCTGTGCTTCATTAAGTTAGGTAATTATGCCGGTTCGTCAATAGATTTCATTGGTTCTTCGTCCCGTAGCGTTCCGCACGTGGTGCTGACCGCTACGTTCAGGGCTATTCGCCCATTGAGTGTGGAGGCCTTCATGGTTGTCTGCACGGTGTTTGCGGTGGGCTTAGCCGTGCTTACGTTTAACCATGACGCTGAGTCCGGAGCATATGGGCTGTATATTTCCTTAGGACTCGGTAGGGGGAGGGTATTGGTGGTTAAGGCAGCGGCTACGGCGCTCTTAGCGTCATCGCCCTTAGTAGCGTACTCCGTGGTTCTGGCATCCATGCTGTTAGGGCCTGCATGGCTTAACACCTGCTTTTTAAGGGCCGTTGCGGGTGTCGCGCTTGTTGCTTCCTTACTCGCTGCGGCGTTACTGTCGCTGGCTTTCCTAGGTGCGGCGATACCTCTCAGATCCGTTTACTCCTTGATGATTGCGCTACTAATCGGGTTAACGGGTCTTGAGAGGTTAGGGGTGCCCTCGGTTAAGGACTTAATGCTTGCGGCCATCGCGGATCCGTCGATCCACGGTCTAGTCCCGATCCTAACGCCCTACGCTATATTCCTAATGGCTGTGCTGGCGGGGCTTGCTCTCAGGTATTACCTGATGGATTACGGGTGATGGGTGTGGGACACGCGATTATTGTTGAGGGGCTAGTGAAGCGTTTCTTCACGAACACGGCGCTGAGGGGGATTGACCTAAGGGTTGAAGAGGGTGAGTCCCTCTTAGTTCTAGGGGCTAACGGGTCAGGTAAGTCAACACTGATTAAGGTGTTAGCTGGTTTACTGCGTCCGGACGCTGGTAGAGTAGTGGTTCTCGGCAGAAAACCATGGCCGCGTGGTCCCGGCAGTAACGTGGGTGTGTTGCTGGACAATGCTGGTCTTCCTTGGTGGGTCAGAGGGGTGGACTTAGCTAAGCTAGTAGCTGATTTAAGAGGCACGGAGTTCAATGACGTCCTTAAGTACGCTGAGATCCTAGGGGTGAGTACGTTCTGGGGTAGGCGTGTGCTCACGTACTCCACGGGCATGCGTAGGAGACTAGCTTTCCTCCTGGCCGTGATCGGCGAGCCTCGTCTTCTACTCCTAGATGAACCGTTCAACGCCCTTGACGCCGAAGGGGTTAGGGCGGTGCTTAAAGTCCTATCGATGTTAAGGCGTAAGGCAACGATCGTGATGACAACCCATATTACTCCCTCAAAGATTCTCGGGAACTTCGATAAAGCAGTCCTACTGAGGGACGGACGTGTCGACGCAAGCGGCGAACCAGAGGAAGTCTTTAAAGCCTACCTCAGCTTCCACTGAAGACACGGCCAGGCAAAGCCGATGGTGAAGGTTTGGGAACCTCATCAACGTAGCCTTCGACACCGGGCAGGAAGCTTAAACATTAACTCCATGAAACTCAGACGGAGTTCTTAAATTTTTTGTTAAGTGTTGTGTTTAGGTTCTCTTTACATTATTTACTTAAGGTATATTTAGAGAATTTCGACAGGTGTGCCAAAATGCGGTTCCTGCGCCTGCGGAACCATGTAATCGCGTTACTGGTCATGGTTGTGCTCGCGTCCACGCTGGTGTTAATGCCAGTAGCCAGGGCTCGGTCTTCAGGTAGTGCGGCGATACTGGTCTCTCAGTCTGCGGTGGGTCGTGGCGAGGCGGTCACCCTTCAAATATCGCTGGACCTAGGGGACAGCGTGGCGGGCTCTAGTGGCTTTGAAAGCGTGACTCTAGTAATGATATCACCTAATGAGTCAGGCGTGCTCGGCACATTCACTAGCGTGGTGCTTACGCCCGAGAATGCCTCCTTCACGCTGGTGAGGAAGACTAAGACCATGGGCACGTGGTGCGTTACGAAGAAGTTGAGTGGGTTGCCAGCGGGGGTGTTGGCGGAAGTTATAATTAAGCATCACGAGTTAGGCTTTGAGTACCTCAACGTGTCGCTACTTGACAGTGACGGTAAGGTCGTGCTCTCCAAGGAGTTCATAACACATGGCTTCAGCCTAGGGACTAACGCCATATACGAGTTAGTCCCGATACTAATGTCGCCTAACGGCGCGGTAAGCGATGAGGCGTCCCTCATAGTGCTGCCTGGGAACGGTAAGGGAGGAACCCACGACTGGGCGGAGGTCAAGGTCACGTCTGGCAACGGAACAGTAATCTACTCGGATAAGCTAAGCATGAGTGACAGCGGGGAATTCGAGAAATTAGCGACGGTGGCTTACGCTTGCACGGACGGGCACACGTGCCTAATCAACGTAACCGCGCGCTTCGACATAAGTGAGTCCGTGATTAAAGCTATCAAGGACTCCAACCTAGGGTCAACCATTAGCTATGACGCGGCAACTAAGCTAATGAAGAAAGGTAAGCTACCCTACGTCGCAATCATAGCTATACAGAGAGAAACCTACTACGTTAAAGTCATAACTAAGGCAGCACCCATACTTAAGTCGCAGAACGTCATCACTAAGGGAAGCATTAGCTTCAGAACCTACGTGCCTGTACAGGAGGAGCCCGGCACGCTGCGCGCATCATACGTGGACATCTACCTAGTCATGGTGGGGGAGAATCAAGCATACGTGAGCGCCATACGGGTAGTGCTGATACCTGAGTATGAAGCGAAAATATTCAGCAACATATCCTCCAAGATCTCGGAACTCAACTCAAAGCTAAGTAGCACGGCTCAAGAGCTACAGGACACCATCAACTCAATCAAGGCTAACGTGAAATCCTTAAGCAACGACTTAGGAACATTAAGGAGTGACGTGTCAGGGATTAAGACTAAGGTGGGTAACTTAGCCTCAGAGGTAAGCAACGCCAAGAACTCAATAGCGCAGCTAAGGAACCTCCTCTCAAACGTTAATGACAGCCTAAATAAGCTCGGCACGAGAGTCAGTACTGAAATCAGCAACGTAAATAACAGGGTAGGCTCGCTGAGCGAGGAACTCGGGAAGCTCTCACAGAAACTAACGAATATAGAGAACAGCATCAACACAATCGACAACACACTAAAGCAACTTGAAGATAAGGTGTCGAGCGTGAGTGAGGAGTTAGGCAACACCGAGGAAAACGTCACCAGCAACTCAGCAAGCATAAGGACACTCAACTCAGACGTGCACAACCTGGTCATGGTGACGTATGCTGCACTCGGTCTCGGCGTGCTCGGCGCCATACTAGGTATCGTCGGGATCGCTGTGGCTAGGAAGGGCAAGTCCTGAGGAAGCTTCTCTTAAGCCCTAAACACGTTATAACATTGTTTTTCTCCTAGCTTAGAGGATAAGCTATGGGGTTTGACAGGGTGCGGGCCCGCCGTTTTTAAGTGTATATACGTGAGGTATTTATATCTGTTCGTTATGTCTTTTACGGACATATCTGTTAGATATATGGGTGGGAGCATGGCTAAGAAGATAATGGTTCAGGGTACCGGGAGCGGTAAGGGTAAGAGCTTAACCGTCTGCATACTCTGCAGGTTACTGAGTAACGAAGGGTATAAGGTGGCGCCGCTGAAGTCCGTGAACTTCACCGCCGTAACGTACAAGATGAACGGAGGTGAGTTCGGGTATTCGCAGGCGTTGCAGGCGGTCGCTGCAAGGACGGAGCCGAGGCCGGAGTTCAACCCGATAACGCCTAAACCGTGGATTGACGGGACGATAAGCGTGTTCATTAGGGGTAGGAAGGTCGTTGACGGCGTTAGGTTCACTGGTGAGGATCTCCTAGTCCCTAGGAATGACCCGGTAACGCAGATGTTCAGGCCTGAGGCGCTTGAGGGCATCGTTAGGGAGGTGCTCGCGGAGCTTGAGAGGGAGTACGACGTCATAGTGATCGAGGGTTCAGGGCCGATGAAGGTTAAGGGCTTAGGAGCGATGAGTAAGGCGGTTGAGTTCGCCAACATGCACGTGGCTAGGATAGCTAACGCGCCCGTACTAATGATCGCTAACACCCCCGACTCGGCTAAGGGCATGCTCTCAATGCTGAGCGAGGAAGAGCTAAGCAGGATCAAGGGCTTAATAGTGAATCCATTCGACGCATTCAAAATAGCGATGGACATAGGCGCTAGGATGACCCCCGAACTCGCGTGGGAGTACGGGAAGGCAGTGTACGGCGACCTAGGCAAGGACATAGTCGCGGTACTGCCGTACATTGAGGAACTAGCCGGGCTACCCGAGCTGGACCCGGTGCAGCCAGCCCCCACAGTACCTCTAGACCTGTGGGACACCATGATAGAGAGGATAGCGAGGAAAGTCAAGGACTACGTGGACATGGAGAAAATACACGCCATAATGGGGCTCTGAGAAGCAGGCACCCGACAAACACACCAACAACTTTAACACTTTTTAAGAGAATAAATTCCATGGGATCAAAGCAATGACCAGCACTTCAGCACCCCCACTTACGCGTGAAGAGAAGGAGCGTTTGCTTAGGGCTCTTGAGGAGGATCGTGAGTTTAGGTACGCGTTGATGGGTTTGCTGGGCTTCAGAGAGCTCCTAGAAAGGTTCGCGAAGCTAGAAGAAAGACAGCAAAGACTGGAGGAAAGGCAACAGGCGCTAGAAGAAAGATTCGCTAGACTAGAGGAGAGACAGCAGAGGTTAGAAGAGCGACTCGCTAAGCTTGAAGAGAGGTTAGCTAGGTTGGAGGAGGAGCAGAGGGAGACGCGGAGGATAGTCACGGTTATTGCCCATAGGTTCGGCGTGATTAGTGAGGATGCGTTCAGGGAGGCGATGAAGTTCGTTGTTGAGGACGCGTTAGGTGCTGGCGAGGTTGAGAGGTGGAGCCACTACGATTCCGAAGGGGTGGTGTACGGGCACCCTGCCGTCGTTGAGGTTGACGTGATGGTTAGGGGTGACGGGACACACGTGTTGCTGGAGGTTAAGTCGAGGGTTTCTAGGGGTGACGTGCTCGAGTTAAGCAGGATCGGCGAGCTCTACGAGAGGGTTGTGGGTGTTAAGCCTAAGTTAGTGATCGTGGGCGGGTTCGTGGATAAGGGCGTGCTTAAGCTCGCGAAGAAATTGGGTGTTGAGGTTAAGCCCATAGCTACTGAGGGGTCGCTACTCCCTTAAGGGCATGTTAGGTCCTTCCTAAGCACTATCTCCTCTAACCCCTTCTTGGCTAGGGACTTCCTCACGATCTTCGTGCCCTCAACCATGGCTTTCAGCTTAGCCCTAGCCACGTCCCTAGGCAGTAGTTTGAGGCCGCAGTCGGGGTTTATGTAGAGGCACTCGGGCTCCACGTACCTCATAACCTTCCTTATGGCTTTCGCGACCTCCTCCGGCGTCTCGACCCTCCTGTTATGCACGTCTATGACGCCGAACCCTAACTCCTTGTTCAGCCCCTTAATCACGGCTAGGTCTCTGAAGCCCCTGTTAGCGAATTCTAGGGCGAATTGACTGACCCTTAACTCGTCGTAGTAGGGTTTGAGGACTCGGTAGTTACTGTAGCATACGTGTAGCCCTACCTTAATGTTCACTCCCTCCACCGCCTTGTTAATTGCTTGGACAGCCCATTCCATCTCGTCGGGATGCGTGGTTAGGGCTGGCTCGTCGACCTGCACGTAGAGCGCGCCTGCCTCCTCCAGTGCCTTTATCTCCCTATTGATTATCTTAGCCAGCTCGAAGGCCAGCTCCTCCTTACTCTCGTAGTACTCGTTGAAGGACCAGTCAGCTATGGTGTAGGGCCCGGTGATCGTTACCTTAACCACCTCAGCCTTAGCGACGCTCTTCAGGAACAGGAACTCATCAACTACCATCGGGCCCTTATACTTCAGGGGCTTAACGACGGCGGGCTTCCTGAAGTAGTGGTTCCCCCAGACCCTTACGGGGCCGTAGAACTTGAAGCCCTCGATGCGCTCCGCGAAGAACTCCACCATCTCGTCCCTACGCATCTCGCCGTCGCTGGGTATGTCAATGCCCGCCACCTCATGGTCCCTCACGACAGCCACTACCGCGTCGTCGAACGCCTCCCTAGCGTGCTTCTCCTTATACCTCCCCGCCTTAAGCCCCTTAATGAACTCCCTCAACCACTTCGGCCTTGGGTAGGAACCTATGACCGTGGTTGGTAGTACGGGTAACCTAACCTCACGCCACGTCATCCTCACTCACCCCCGAAGTACTGGGAAGTAAGCCTCCCCAACCTCTTAACCTTCCTTGCGGCGACGGGTTCCGGCAGGAAGTCCATGGGCGCGTTATTCCCTACGTACACCTCCTCAGCACCCGCCCTGATCAGTGCTTTGACCGCTGACCTGAATCTCTTGCCCTCCTCAAGCTTAGTGTTCCTCGCGTCCACGTACCCGAGCATCACCCTCCTCAACCCGTAGTCCTTGACTAGGCGGTGCGGGGCCTTCCTAGCCCCCTTAACGTGGGGGTCTATGCCTATGACCGCCTCGTTAATCCTGCTCAAGTACTTACCTACCCTACCCAAGTACCCGAAGTACGTGAGGACCCACACGTCCGCACCTAGGTCGCGGCAGAACCTAATGAGCTTCCCCAACTCCGCCGTGGCCCCATCCAGCTTAGCCTTACTCGTCCCGGGCCACGTGAGGGCCGGCTCATGGATCTCGACGACCTTAAGCCCCCTGCCAACGAGCTCCCTGATGAGGGGCTCGAGCACCCCCTCCCTCCAGCCCTCAACGAGGGACCAGTAACCCTTGTAGTACTTGTTCACGCTGAACTCAGCAAGCGTTAACGGCCCGGGTAAGGGTTGCTTGAGGGTGAATTCAGGCCCGCCGAACACCTCCTCAGCCAGGCTGAACGCCGCCTCAAACCACTTAGGCACGGGGTTATCGCTCCTTAACCTTAACTCGCCCTCAACCACCGGCGCCCTGACGAAGAAGTTGTTGTCGTAGAACCTCACTAACCCATTAACCCTCACCCCATCGACGAACCCCGTTAACGGGTTGAGGATGTCGTCCCACCTGAGCATGCCGTCCGTGAAGACCGTCACTCCGGACGCCTTGAAGAGCTTGAAGAGCCTTAAGGTCTGCGCCCTAACGCCTTTCTCGAAAGCGTCCACACCTATCCTGCCCGAATGCAGCCTACTGTAGAGCCTCGCCAACCCCGCGGTCCTAGGGTAGGAACCGTTAAATGATGCCTTCACGGACACGGACCTCACCACCCATTAACCACTACTTAACTATAATGAGTTGGGTCACCCACAAAAACGCTTTGGTTCCCGGTAAGCCCCTCAGGAAGTCCTTAAGGCGTAACGGATTGCCTTCCCCACCAGGTAGACGCCGACGGCGAGTGAGACCCCCGCGACAGCACCCATGAGTATCATGTCCCCGTAGCACTGACCCATGTCCCACGGCGGCACGTCACAGTAATCCGGCTTATTGATCAGGAAGAACACCGCGCGGATAACGGCGTAGGCCATCGATGAGAAAGCCACGGCGGCACCAGCAACGAGCGTTACCTCCCTAGCAACGCTTTCCTTAGACGTCGCTACGGCCACCGCCCCACCAACCATTACCGTCACGACAACCGCCCCAAGCAGTGACGCGTCCATAACATACCAACCTAGTATGAGGTGGCGTTCACCCATTAAAGCTTTCTCTACATCAGCATGGTTTGGTGTTTTAAATGAAAAAACTTGGTGCTTTATCAGGGTCTTGAAAAACGCCGTACTTACTTCGGCGGCTCAACCCACTCGTTGGGCTTGTTGTAGAAGAAGTCGCCGTAGTTTATCCAGGTCCTCGGTATCTTGCCTGGCGGGTATATGCTTAGGAGCCACTTAACGAATTCTGAGACGCGCTTGATTACCTCCTCAACCAGCACCTCGCCCTTCTTCGGGTGTGCCTTGCTCGCCCATCCCACGAAGCCCTTCTTATAGTAGTAGAACTCGGGTAGGTGTGAGACGTCGTACCAGTTGAAGGGCCTGTCCGGGAAGACGTTACCTGCGGTGTTCACGTAGCTGCCGGGTATCGCCTTAACTACTCCCCAATCACCCTCCTTCTTCAGGGACTCCTCATCTATTAGGTCGGGGGCGACATACCACGTAACGCTCGTCTCAACCTCGTCAGCATGCACGAACGGGGTCTCGAGCTTCACGCCGGGCGCTATCTCCTCGCCCGTCCCGGCCTTACGCAGCAGGTCCTGAACCCACTTCCACCAGCTCGTCACGAGGATTAAGGCGTGAACCTCGCGCTCAAGTATGGCTACGTCCTTAGCTATGGGGAGGACGTACTCCTGGCCGTGGCTGTTCCAGACGATTATCTTCTTGAAGCCCGCGTTCGAGAGCCACCTAATAACGTCCGCCACGTACTCGATGAGTGTCGTGGCCTTAACGGGTATGGTGCCGGGCATACCGTAGTGGTGGCTTGGGTGCGAGCCGTAGGGTATGGGGGGCGCGACCGTCGCGCCGGTCTCGTACGCAACGCGTTCCGCGATGCTCACGCCGATAATCGTGTCCTCACCCACGGGGGCGAAGGGGCCGTGAGCCTCCGTCGAACCCACGGGCAGGAAGACCACGTCGTTCTCCTTAACACGCTCCTCAATCTCCTTCATCGTCATCTGGTCAAGGTAGATCTTCTTACCGAACTTATTCAGTACGGGCTTACCCCACCTCTCACTAAGGGGCGCGGACATGTTTAATTACCCTCAAGACACGCCTCACGCCAGAACATAAAACCCTTTCCATACCAGAGTAAGGCGATAACCGTTTAACTCCTCCCCCACACTGAGGTTCGGGTGCGTGGATCGATGGGCGATAACCCAGAACTCATCAGCGACGAAACAATCTATGCCGGGAAACGCGTGACCCTCAGGAAGAGGTTACTAAGAGTTAAGGGCAGCACCGTCGTTAGGGAGGTAGTGCACTTCGGTGAAGCGGCAGCCGCCCTCCCAATCCTACAGGGTGGGGAGGTAATCCTCATCAAGCAGTTCAGAGCGCCAATCAACGGATGGATCCTGGAGATACCTGCCGGCGTCGTCGAGCCCGGCGAGTCCCCTGAGGAGACGATCAAGCGTGAGTTGATCGAGGAGATAGGGTACGAGGCGGGGTCGCTGAGGAAGCTATTCTCCGTGCACACCACGCCCGGCTACAGCGACGAGGTCCTACACATCTACGTGGCTGAGAACCTCAAGTACGTCGGGGCTAGACCGGAGAAGTACGAGGTCCTGGAGACCGTGGTCTTTAGCGACATTGATGAAGCGTTGAACGCCGTGCTCTCCGAGCCAGTGGCGGACGCTAAGACTTTGCTGGCGTTGCTCGCGTTCAAGGCGGGTCCTCGCGAATAGGTTGCCCCAGCCTACCCTACCACCGTCACGCTTGGTTCGGGACTCGCGTAGGGCCTTATCCTTAGGTCGTCGACGTCGTATGGATACCCGCCGAAGACGTAGACCCTCGTGAAGCCTGAGTACGTTGTGTCCACTGCCGACACCTGACCTAGTAATTGACCGTTGTAGTAGAGCTGAGCCACTATGGTTCCGTTGGGGAACCAGGCGAGCCTGTCGAAGTACCAGCTCCCCTGCGCTGGTGCCGACGTTATTACTTGGTACGTGATCCTAGTGGGTAGGTATGCATAGGCCCCTATGCTTGAGGAGTAGCTGTACGTCCTCCTGTCTATGAATATTTGGGGAGTGTATATGTCGACGCCTATGCCGTACCCGCCGTTGGCGTTGATCACGCCAATCCTGTCCCAGTAGCAGGTGGTCTTGGCTGTCCTGTCTACCCACGCCTCCAGCGCGAAGGGGGTGTTGAGGGTCGTGCCTATGGGCTTGTACCCGCCGCTCGGGTCGCACCCGCCGTCCTTGAGTAGGCTGGCGTTACCGGTGTGTGAGAGCAGCTTGTTCTGGCATACGTACCCGGCCCACGAGCCCGTGAACGTCATGTTGACCCACCCTGACCAGTCCTCCATGTCGTCGAAGAATATGAACACCTTATGCGGGTCAGCGTAGCTCGCGTAGGGGTTCGTGCTTACGTACTGGCCGTACCCGTAGTACATGTAGATCCTCACCTTACTGTTGGCGGGTATGTAGGGCACCTTAACCCAGATTCTCGCCTCCCTACTCACCGGGTTGAAGGACTCGATCCAGTAGTAGAGGGGCCTCCCTGACGAGTCGGTGAAGAATATGTCCGAGCCGTCGGGCTTGACGCGCCCCCACCCACCCCATGAGGGCGTTAGCGTGACGTTGACGGCGTAGTCGATCAAGTTACTGCCGCTGCGCTCAGTGATCACTACCGTCGACCTACGCAGTATCTCGAGGAGGGGGAGGTCAGCTAGCCTTAGGTCTGAGGCGCTGGTCGCTAGGATGCCTCTCCCAGAGAGCTTCACGCTGAAGACCTCGTACTTACTTAGGTTCGTTGGGATCACTACCCTAACCACCTGCCCCACGGAGACATTGTAGGGGCCTATGCTGACCTTCTCAGTGCCTTTCGAAGTGACTACGTAGGCCGTGTCTATCACCGCTGGCGAGTTCCCGTCATTCCTAACGAAGAGCACTAGTAAGGGAACCACGGGGTCGCCCTTGAAGACCTTCTCGATAGTTACGATGGTAGGGTTCAACCCCTTAACACTCCTGTAGCTAATGTAGTTCTCCATAACCGCGTACATCCCCACAGCTATCGTGACCGACACAAGCACCAACAGCGTCACCGCTACGTACCGACTCACGCCCTCCCCTAAGCGGCAGTGAGGACTCATCTTTATAACCACATTATCTTATTATGAAATAAGAAGTGAAAAAATTGTTGCTCCATAATAAAGTAGATATCCGCAGTCGCACTAGGTCTCAAGCACTAAGCGATGAAATCACTTTAAAATAGTTCACGGAACAAGGAAACCCATCGATTCAAAAGAGTCGTTGCCTTCTGTACAGAGGCATAAAGATAAGATCTCTTACAGAAAAAGAAAGGAACTAGTCCGTACCGAGCATCATGCATGGGTTGCGGTGCATTTCATAGTAATATGCCCCTATCTAAGGAGTTACAAACCTCTCTTCGGGGGGTAAACCACGCTAAGTACATACCTTCTTCCACAGGTCTAATCTAAAATGTAAAGTAAATTAGGTAATGTTGTGTTTTTAGCTTTAATCTTTAATATTGTTGCTCACTTAATGTTTATGAACATAACTACATTCCTAAGGCTTGCCAAGGTTGAATGAGTAGCAGTAGACTCTTAGCCGTTTTCCTTCCGACTGAAAACGAAGGTTAGAATACGGGATCTCGAGTAACTTAACACCTCTTCTTCATACCCGATAAAGGGTGCGGCAAACGCCTCGCGACAGGGTAAAGGTCGTATGTCCCTTCTGTAGTACTGGTTGTTCTCTCTATATAAGGACTGTTAACGGAGGATATGCGGGAATAGAATACTTTGAGGAGGGGATAAACGAAGGCTCCCTCTGCCCTAAACCCAATGACCTGAGTTTCCTTAACTCCTCAGACAGGCTCAGGAAGCCTCTCAGGAGAACGGAGTACGGATTTAAAGAAATAAGCTGGAGTGAGGCACTAGAGGAGATAGCCTCCAGGATAAGAAGTATACAGGATGGATTTGGTCCTGACGCGATAGCCTTTCTGGTCAGCGTGAAAATATTCAATGAAGAGGCATACACTGTGCAGAAGTTGGCAAGACTTCTGGGGACCAACAACCTTGATCATGAGTGCAGGAGGCTGTGTCAGTTTCCCACCATAATCGCGGCAAAGCAAATGCTCGGAGTGGGGAGCCTCACCGGAACGTTTCAGGACATAGCCGAGTCCGAGGTCATAGTGCTGTGGGGCATGAACGCTGCTGAGACCTTCCCTGTCCTGATGGGGAAATACGTGATGAGGGCAAAGGAGTTCGGAGCGAAGATAATCGTTATAGACCCTGTTAAGACCGAGACCGCCTGGAAAGCCGACCTCTGGATACCGGTGAGGCCAGGAACGGATCTGGCCCTTGCAAACTCCATAATGAACGTCCTTATAAACGAGGACCTGTATGACAGGAGCTTCGTGAGGACAAGGACCGAGGGGTTTGAGGAACTTGCAAGAATCGTCAGCAGATATCCTCCTGAAGAGGCATCGAGGATCACCGGAGTTCCTCCATACCTCATAAGGGAGGCAGCCCACATAATGGCATCGACAGGAAAGGGAAGCCTGATTTGGTCGTCAGGACTCATACATAACGCCCAGGCAACCAACACATGCAGGGCCCTGTACTCGCTTGCCGCCCTTCTAGGATGGTACGGAAAGGAGGGAACCTGTGTGGGAGGATTCAAGGGTCAGAACAACGTTGAAGGGCTTGTGCATATGGGCGTGGCACCGAGCGCCTTCCCCGGAGGTGTGCCGTTAAACGATGAAGATGGAAGAAAGAGGCTTGCAAGGCTGTGGGGAGTTGAAGATCTTCCCGCAACGCCAGGGAAGAACGTTGTCAAGCTCTACGAATCCATAGATAGCAAGTCCCTCAGAATGCTCTACGTGATAGGGGCTAACCCTGCCGTCAGCGAGCCTAATAGCGAGTACGTCGTTGAACACCTGAAGAAGCTCGACTTCCTAGTGGTTCAGGACATCTTCCTCACTGAGACAGCAAGGCTTGCAGACATAGTTCTTCCCGCAGCTGCGTGGGCTGAGAAGGAGGGATCCTTCACCAGCATCGAAAGGAGGGTGCAGTGGTCCTTCAAGGCCCTCAGCCCTCCTGGGGAGGCCATGCCCGATCTCAAGATATTCGTAGCCTTAGCCAAGAGGCTTGGGCTCGAAAAGCACTTCCCCGCAACAACTCCTGAGGAAGTTCTGAACGAGATACGTGAGGCAGTCCCGGGCCTGTACGGTGGGGTAACGCCAGAGAGACTCAAGGGATCCCCCAAGGGCATTCTGGTTCCTTGTCCAGACCCGAAGCACCCAGGAACTAGGATACTGTGCAAGGACAGGTTCAAGACGCATAGCGGGAAACTGAAACTCATGACCTCGGATCATTCTCCTCTGAAGGCGGAGGAGTACCCACTGATCCTAGTGACCACCAAGACTGTTGGGGTCTGGTTGACTAACGCGATAACTAGGGAAGCAAGGTACTTAGCGGAGAGATGGAACGCCCCTGTTGTCCTTGTAAACGGCTCCACAGCATCAAGGCTAGGTCTTAGCGACGGGAGTGAGGCCATTATCGAGACGAAGGTGGGGAGGATGAAGGTAAGAATTCGCGTTACAAGCAGGGTGAGGGAGGATACCGTCGTCCTTCCTTGGCACTGGGGAGCTAACAGACTTACTGACGAATCGTTGAGGGATCCTGACTCAGGAGTTCCGGCCCTGAAGCAGGTTCCCTGCAAGCTCGTTCCTTCCGAGAGGTGATGAGGGGTGGCAATGGTTAGATACATAGATCCTCAGAAGTGCATTGGTTGCAGAGCATGCGAGGTCGCGTGTCAGAGGGTTCACGATGGAATATCGAACGTAACTGTCTACATAGTCGAGGAGGCAGAACTCAACATACCCTATGCGTGCAGGCACTGCGAGAACGCTCCGTGCGTCTCGGTCTGTCCTACGGGTGCGATGCACAGAGAGGATCTAGGGGCCGTTGTTGTGAATCCTGTGCTGTGTATAGGCTGTAGGATGTGCCAAGTGGTTTGCCCCTTCGGCATTCCAGTATTTGACAGAAAGCTAAAGGTCATGACTAAGTGCGACCTGTGTATAAACAGGCTTAAGGAGGGGCTAAGACCGGCGTGCGTGTCCACGTGCCCGACAGGGGCTACATACCTTGCTGAGGAGGCCGAGGCCTTGGGAATGAAGCGCGAACTGGGTGTCAGGAAGATAGTTGAGGCGGTGACGAAGGCTAAGGAGCTGGGAGGACTGGAGGGAGTGGTAACATCAAAGGGATGAGTGGTGGCTGAAAGTAATGGTGGAGGGAGTAACGTTAACCATAATGTTTTTTTCGCTCGCAGCCACGGTTTCCTCGGCATGCTTGAAGGGAAGGCCCAGAGCATCGTCAGTAGTTTCCTCTATCCTAAACTCGATAGCCTCCGCACTCATGATTGTTGCTGGGCTTCAGAACTTAATCCTTCTCAGGGGCTCCGTCCAGGAGTTCACGCTCCTTCCACACGTTCCCATACCTCACTCCTCTCTAGTCCTCGGATATGACTGGCTCACGTCCATCCTCGTGACCCTTCTCGGCTTTGTTTCCCTGATGGTATCCATATATTCCGCAAGGCATCTTCTCTCCCACTCAGAGGGGGACGTGAGGGGTATTGCCAGCATACTTCCAATATTCACCCTATCCATGTTCCTCGTGCTCACCGCGAGAGATCTGCTATGGTTTTTCATATTTTGGGAGATAATGACTGTATCCTCCTTAGCCCTCGTACTGTACAATTACACTGAGGAACACGTAAGGTTCTCGGGAATACTTTACGCTACAACCATGCATGTGGGCGCCATGTTTCTTCTGGTTGGGCTCCTCTTACTTTCCTCTATAGTTCCTTCACACTCACTTCTATACTCCTCTATAGCTTCTCAGAGCAACGCCTTAGTCTCTAATCCTCTGACGTATGTCTCCGTTGCCCTCATAACTATAGGCTTTCTCTTCAAAGCCGGGATAGTTCCTCTTCACCTATGGCTCCCTGATGCTCACTCCGTGGCTCCCAGCAACGTCTCCGCCCTACTGAGCGGAATGATGGTCAAGATAGGCATATATGGCATAATGAGGTTTGCACTAATGATACTTGCACCCTGTATAGGCCAGACCTACGGGCTCGCACTCATGGGGCTTGCCGCCCTCTCTGTTGCGGTTGGATCCGCCTACTCAGCAGTCCAGGACGACTACAAGAGACTCCTTGCCTACAGCACTATAGAGAATGCGGGGATAATAATGCTGGCCGTCTCTGCCGCATCTCTCGGGCTAGCTAGTGGGGTTAGGTGGCTTTACTTCCTTGGAGTCACAGCAGCTCTCTTTCACATGATAAATCACTCGATATTCAAGTCACTCATGTTCCTAAACGCTGGGGTCTTGCTCAGGACGACTGGAACCAGATCCCTGAGCATGCTCGGCGGCCTCTCTAGGAGGCTAAGGTTCACATCAGTCTCCATGGCCATAGGATCCCTCTCCGCCTCCGCCATGCCTCCTCTCAACGGGTTTGCAAGCAAATTCCTTGTCTATGAGACGCTCCTTATGGCCGCCACATCCCTCGGGATATGGTATCTGAGGCTGGTCTCCCTTCTCAGCACGGCGTCTCTAGTGCTCTGTGGGGTGCTCACGATGCTGGCGTTCTCCAAGCTGTATGGCTCGGCGTTTCTCGGTAAAGAATCGGGGATAAAGGTTAGGGAGAGCGAGTCAAGCGTTGAATCCGCGCCGATAATAATTCTCTCAATAGCATGCATAGTTACCTCTATAGTTGCCCCAGCCATAGTCAGCTGGCTCTTGAGGGTTCAGCACGCGGCAGGAATAAGCGCGCTCTCATCCTTTGGAGTTCTCCTGGTTCTTAGGGGAGGCAGGTGGACCTTTCCAGCGGTGGTCTCCTACGGCATGCTCTCCGTGGTGATGGCCATAGCCTTTGCAATAGCGTCCTCCTCCTACAGAAGAGGGCTCAGAAAGTCAATGGTAGAGCCCTTCGTGTCAGGGGTCAGATATCTCGACAGCGTCCACAGACCCAGGGCGGAGGCCCTTACTCAACTCGTAAGGGATTACATGAGCGGGATGCTCGGGGTAAGAAGGTTCGTGAGGAGGGAGTACCTAGTCAGGAACTGGACCGTGGGAAGACTGATCTATGAAGTGAGAATGGGGAGGCACCTGGTAGATCCGATAAGGCTAAGGGATGCAGGAGAGTTCTTCGAGAGGGTTTTCTACGCTCCTCCCTATAGGCTGTTCAAGGGGTTTGCATCTAGGTTTAAGAACCTGCAGAGCGGCAACCTCCTTCTCTACATAGCCTATATCTATGTAGTGTATGTGGTGTTGCTGGGGCTGATATTATGGCTGAGGTAGAACCCATTCAGTACCTGCTTGGGCTTGTCAACATGGCAGCCATACTTGCCCTTGCCCCGCTACTTGACGGTATACACAGAAAGGTGGCCGCTAGGATGCACTCGAGAATAGGTCCCCCGATAACTCAAGGATATAGGGATCTAGCAAAGCTAATCAGAAGGGCGTTTGAGCTTTCCCCGGAGGGAAGCAGGGGACTCTATCACCTTGCCCCGGCTCTGGTTCTCATGCTTACGGTAGTGGTTGCCCTCCTCACGCCAGCCATATTTGCCGAAACCCTTCCGATATCCGACATAATATTGGTCATATACCTCCTGGCTCTCTGTGATGCCGTCCTGACCATGACGTCCTTCGATACCTCCAACCCCTTTGCCGTGATAGGGTGTGGAAGGAAGGCCCTGATAACTGCTCTGGCAGAGGTATCGTTCATGGTTGCCGCGTTCTCGCTCATAATAAAGCCGTTCATAGCCACGACATCCCTCTACGGAATAGTCCTCCAGGTATCCTCCTCCCTCAGGGTACTTGGGTCTCCCTCATACTACCTGGCTATGGTGGCGGCAGCGCTTGCCGTGGTCTCCGAGTTCGAGACAACCCCGTACGACGTGGGGATTGCTGAGCAGGAGATACTGGGAGGAGTTGAGGTTGAGTACGGGGGAAGAGGGCTAGGCTTCCTGAAGTATGCACAGCTGGTAAAGAGGCTCGTGATGATAGTTCTCTTCATGGACATATTTATTCCATGGGGAATAGCTGGGAATCTCAGCCCTGCCTCGGTCGGGATAGGAATAGGATCCTTCCTCCTAAAGTCTCTGACGATGTTCATCGTTACATCCATAGCCCTTCAGCCCATGGCAAGGTTCAGGGTAAGGGGAGCCACAAGGAGCCTCCTTGTTTCCTTATCACTAGCCTTCATGTCAATAATACTTTCGTCCATGGAGGTGTAACAGTCAATGCTTCCCTCAAGCCCCGAGATCGTTGTGATTGCGACCTTGTCATCAGTAATGCCAGTAACAGCTATGTTGATATCGGAGGAGAAGAGCATAATTAGGGCTGCCTACATATACTCCGCCCAGACGCTCATACTTGTCGGCATATTCATAACCTTGGGATTCAAATACTACTGGTTCTTCATATGGGCATGTGCGGCGTTAGTAACGAAGGTTTTCCTAGCTCCCTACGTAATAATGTGGACATCAAGGAGAACCGGTGTTCTCGAAGAGACTGAGAGGCCAGTAATACCTAGGATGGCATCGGTTACAATAATGATAGCCCTAGTCATATCTGGCTACGCTCTCGCCTCTGCCTACGTGAGTATGCCAGACTCCATACCCTTAGGCGTGTCGGTATCCCTAACCCTATTAGGGTTATTCCTTATATCAACTAGGAGGAACCTCCTCAAGCAGGTGTTCGGATTCCTTCACTTTGAGAACGGGGCACACTTAACCCTGGCAGTCCTAGCACCCTCCATACCTGAGACAATAGATGTGGGTATAGCTACTGATGCCGTAGTACTAATCCTAATACTTGCTATCCTAGCAAGGAAGATACATGAGTCGCTGAAGACCATGAACGTGTCCTCTCTTACAATGCTTAAGTACTCGTGAGGTGATTGAGACGTTACTGTGGCCCGTCATAGCTGTCTTGGCTCCTCCCTTGGCGGCAAGCATAGTCACATATTTCGTTAAGGCTGGGTGGGGAAGGTACGTGACCCTAGCATCATCGATAATAGTTTTACTCACCTCCCTTAACGTATTGGTGCATGTTTCCTCGATGCCGTACGAGGGAATAGAGAGCTACGTGACTTCAGTGAAGGACTTCATACTTGACCCACTTGCTACATGGATGCTTTTCATAGTTTCACTCATGTACTTCTTCATATCCCTCTACTCTATTGGCTTTACAGGAAGAGAAGAGGAGCTCGGGGAACTCAGGGGAAGTAAGCCATCCCTGCTTCACTCCCTCATGAATGTGTTCGTACTGACGATGCTGGTGAGTAGCATTAGCAATAACATATTTATGTTATGGGTTGCGATAGAGGCAACGACTCTCGCCTCCGCATTCTTAGTAGCCCTATACGGAAAGGCAGAATCCTTGGAAGCAGCATGGAAGTACGTCGTAACGTGTAGTGTGGGTCTAGTCTTCAGTCTCTACGGAACCTCCCTTCTATATGCGGAGGGAGGCAAGAGGATAGGGTTCAGCGCAGCGTTCTGGTCGGGGCTGATGACGCACCCTTCGCATACGGGATCCCTCGCTATAATGGTAGCCCTTATATCTCTGATTATAGGGTACGGAACGAAGGCAGGCTTGGCACCCATGTGGACTTGGCTTCCGGATGCACATGCGGAGGCCCCTGCCCCTGTTAGCGCTCTTCTCTCCGGCGTGCTGATAAACTGCGCATTTATAGGCTTCGTTAGATACGTGTCCCTCTCTCTTGCCTATGACGTGTCCTTCATACCAAAGCTCTCCCTTGCTTTGGGGCTTCTCTCCATGTGGGTTGCTGCATTCTTCATAATAGTGAGTAGGGACGTTAAGAGACTCTTCGCCTACAGCACTGTGGAAAATGTAGGTGTGTTAGCTACCGGAATAGGATTTGCCACGACAACGTCGGTAGTGGGGAGTCTGTACCACATGCTAACACACGGACTACTTAAGACAATGTTGTTTCTTCTATCCGGCATACTCCTCTGGATATACGGAACTAGGGATATGAGGTTCATGGGCGAACTCCTCAGGCTTCACAAGGTTCTGGGCTTCATAATAGTCGTAGGAGGATTTGCGCTGGGATGCTCCCCTCCCTTCGCTACGTTCCTGTCTTTTTATCTTATCGCCTATGGGGGTCTTCTGGCGGGCAATCTCGTGGCGGTCATATTGTACGCTATTGCTTCTGCTGTAGTCTTTGCAGGCATAATGTCGCGCACTCTTCACATAAGTATGGGGAAACCGAAAGACGTGAGAAGAAGCTATGGAGGAGAGTTCGACAGGTTCAAGGCCCCAAAGACTTGCATAGTGGTACTGATAGTTATAGTAGCTCTCATTGCGATACTTGGGGTTTACATGCCTAGGCTCTTTCATTCTGTGCTTGTCTACTCGGCTAAGGAGGTGATTGGGTCTGGCCGATGGTAATAGTTGTAAAGCTGAGGAGTTTGTCGCTAGGGTAGAGGAAGAGTTCGGAGAGAGTGTGGAGAAGATCGAGAAACTAGGTGAGGGGAAGGTAATAGTGTATGTTAGCAGGGAGTCGTTGCCTAAGGTAGTATCCTACGTATTTTGGGAGCTGGGGGGAAGACTAGCAACAGTCGTTGGATCTGATGAGAGAAGGTTGCACAGTCACTTCGTAGTTTATTACCCCTTGGCCATGGACTTCATTGACGACGGATACTCGGGTAAGTGCTGGATAATTGTTGCGTCTGTAATACCTGGAGACGACCCTAGGTTCCCCTCAGTCACTAAGGACATTCCAGCCGCGAATTGGGCGGAGCGCGAGATAAGGGATCTGCTGGGGTTGGAGCCTGTAGGGCACCCTGATCCAAGAAGACTTGTGCTCCCAGATGACTGGCCAGATGGTGTATATCCGCTCAGGGAGGAGATGGATTACACTTACAGTCCCCCTAGCAAGGAGAGACCCTATACTTTCCAGCCTAGCGAAAGGATAGTTAAAGGAACTGAGGTCATAGAGCTTCCTATAGGACCTATACACCCCGCTAGTGACGAGCCAGGACAATTTAGAGTTTACGTTGATGGGGAGGAGGTAGTGGACTTCGACTATAGGCTGTTCCACATACATAGGGGCATAGAAAAGCTGGGGGTTTCAAGGATGACTTACAATCAGGTTCCCTTCCTTGCTGAAAGGATCTGCGGGATATGCGGGTATTCCCACTCCTGTTGCTACTGCCAGGCGGTTGAGGAGGCCTTCAAGGTGGACGTTCCGGAGAGAGCCGAGTACATCAGGTCAGTAATGCTCGAGATAGAAAGGGTTCACAGCCACATGCTGATAGTGGGCCTGGGTCTTCACCTGGCGGCCTTTGACTGGGGATTCATGCAGCTCTTCAAGGCTAGGGAGAGAATAATGGATCTGGCTGAGATACTCACAGGGAACAGGAAGACATACGGAATGAATGTTGTAGGAGGTGTGAGAAGGGATTTCATAAAAGACAGGATAGGGAAGGCCATGGATATCGTGAGGGATGTAAGGAAAAGGTACAGAGAAATTGTGGACATAATATTATCAAACAGGAGTGTTATCAACAGGTTCTCCTCAATAGGAATTCTGGAAAGCAACGTAGCTAGGTCGCTGGGAGTCCTCGGGCCAACCGCGAGAGCATCCGGCCTGAGGATAGACGTGAGAAAAGATCATCCCTATGCCGCCTACAGGAACCTGCCGCTTGAAGTTAAGGTCAGGGATGAGGGCGATGTCCTCTCGAGACATCTGGTGAGATTGGAGGAAGTGTTCAACAGTCTAGACATGATAGAGCATGCTCTCGACAGGCTTCCCGGAGGTCCCATACTTGCGGAAAAGGTTGAGCCTATTCCGCACGTGAGGTCATTCAGCTCTATTGAGGCACCGAGGGGGGAGAACTTTCACTTCATAGTCACCGGAATGCATAGCATGCTGATCAGATGGAAAGTGAGGGCACCTACATACAATAACTGGTCAGCAATGCCCCACATGTGCAGAGGGTATACGCTTGCCGACATACCCTTGATTCTAACCAGCATCGATCCGTGCTACTCCTGTACAGAGAGAGTAATGGTTGTGAACGTGAAGAAGAGAACGAGGAGGATGATGCGGTGGGATGAACTCATACACAAATCCAGGAAGCTACCAATTAGGGGGTGTAGGTCTTGAGCCTAAAGCTCATAGTTAAGTCGCTAAAGTGGAAGAGGGTAACTAGAAAATATCCCTTCGAGCAACATCCAGTTCCCGAGGACTTCAGGGGAAGAGTTGAGTTCCTCGAGGAGCTGTGCATGGGTTGCGGTGCGTGCGCTAACGTGTGTCCCCCAAACGCGATACAGGTGATCGAAGAGAAGGGGACGAGAATCATAAAGCTGTTCATAGGAAGATGCATATTCTGCGGAAGATGTGAGGAGAACTGTCCAATGATGGCCGTGAAGCAGACGGATGACTTCGAGCTGTCTTCAATCAGAAGAGAGGATCTAGAGGTCGTGCTGAGACATGGTCTTCCAAGGGATGAGAAAGGGCATTTCCTCGAGTACACGGAGAGGGAGATCGTAGAGGCGGAGGAGGTGCTGAGGAGCGAGCGTCCGCGGGAGCTTGTGGAGAAGCTTATAGAGTCCTCAAGAAAGTGCAGGAGCTGCAGGATAAGGGAGGGAATCGGCTCAATAGCAAAGGCACTAAGGCCGGGAGGTGAACGAAATGAGTAGGAATCTGTATAAAGAGTTGAGAAAATCAATATACCTTCTTCATGTGGACGCTGGCTCATGTAATGGGTGCGACATAGAGGTTCTCGATGCCCTTACACCCTACTTCGACATTGAGAGGTTTGGCATGAAGCTTGTTGCATCGCCTAAGCAGGCCGACGCGGTCATAGTAACGGGGCCTGTGACGAGGCAGTTCAAGAGGTTCCTCAAGAGGATCTATGAGTACCTTCCCAAGCCTACCGCAGTAGTAGCCGTGGGCTCGTGTGCGTGTGGAGGGGGAATATGGCACGACACGTACAACGTGATAGGAGGGGTAGACAAGGTAATACCCGTCGACGTTTACGTCCCGGGATGCCCCCCAAGGCCCTCTGCCATAATACATGGAGTCCTCGTCGCCCTTGGCGTGATAGAGCAGAAGGTGAAACGAGTTGAAAGGAGCCTAGGACTTAAGGGCTTCAGAACCCTTGAGGTGAGGAAGAAGGGAATGGTCGAGGGCTATTCAACGTACAGAAAGGTAGTTTTGGAGCTGAAGAGAATGATCGGATATAGGCTTACCTACAGGCTCCTAAAAGACTACGTGGAGCTGATGAGGAGGTCTAGTTACAGGGACGAGCTTCTGAAGGGGATAGAGGATATCGTGAGGGCGTGGGGAGAGGATCCGAGGATAAGGGAAGCGCTGGAGACTATGGCTAGGAGGATAGGTAAGGATGACGGTTGAGACCCTCGTGTATGTCTACCTATGCATTCCCGGCAGGATGATATACCCAAGGCTTCCTGAGATAGATGAGGAGCTAATGAAGCTCAAGCACTTCGAGGCCATTCATGACCTTTGCTCCCTCATAACGACCCTTCCCATGAGCGATGCTCTCAGGAGAATCGGGAAGAAAAGGGCTGAGGCTCTCAGGAAAAGAGGGGAGGTATTAATAAGGGAACCTGAGGGCATGGAATTGGTAATCAGAGGTGAGCCCTTAGTTAAGGGCGCGTACGTGGTGCTAAGGTCATCCAAGTCATTCGGTACGCGTACCGAACTCCCTCCTAAAGCACTCCTTCATGGACTCAAAGGCCCTGATCAGTGATAGCCCCTCCTTTGTTAGTCTTGCTCCTCCTTTGTCAGCCCCTCCTCTTCTGGTCTGTATGAGCCTAACCCCAAGCACCTCCTCAATGCTAAATATCCTCTTCCTAAGAGTCGTCAATGGAACGTGAAGGCGCTCGGATGCGGCCCTCATCGATCCTTTCTCATCTATGAGTTTGAGGAACCTTATTAGAAGTTCGTCGATTACCACACTAATTCCCCCACACGACAGGGTTATGCTCGGTGACATACTCACTATTGATGTCCTTCTAGACATGAACATTTTCCTCACAATCCCTTTGACTACTTTCATCTTGTAGGAGCATGTTGGTATATATTCAATGCTGACTCCGGATATCCACCTTGGAGAGACGAGCATCTTTGGCTCCTCAATACTAAAGGCTATAACATTCTCGCAATCTATTCCATTAACTAAATACACTTTGCCGTCCCTCCTGCAGTATTCCTCAACCTTGAGGCCAAGGATAGGGACTGTTCTTCCTCTCCTAAAACCCCATGCCTTTATGAATCCCGGGCTGACACCACTTAGTATCACCTCTGTTTCGTAGTTGGAGCACATCTTTATGACATAATCAAGGATGTCCTCGTTGAATGAGATGCTCTCGAGCCCGTTCAGCAACAGATATAGCCTCTTGCTTAGAAGCCCTCTTACCTTTAGCTTCTCAAGAAATGAGAGGGCTTGAACAACTTCGTTCGTGTTGGAGACCATTACTATAAAGCCCCTTATCTTCTCTATGTATGACCTATTGAGTGCCTTGAGAAGGTAGTTGAGTTCCCCGATCCCAAGGCATATGTGGAGAAGCTGATCCCTTGGGAGAACGTTGCAGACGTCATATATGAGCTCGCACGTATAGCCTGGATTAAAGACAACTAGGTATGGCCTGTGCTCCCTAACTATGGATGAGACTCCCTCCAGAATGCCGCTCCTGTTACAGGGTCTTAGGCTGACGGGCCTCAAACAACTGAATCCCCTCTGCTTCACTAGTAGCCCGAGTTTCATCTCCATTTCGCTCGAGGCCACCATTATGGAGGGCCTTACCCACGGTATCAAGGTAACGTGTCCCCTATCTATTATAAGGTATTAGAAAACAAATTAATATGAGCTTAAGTAATATGGCTATGTGCCACCATGCTTGTTTGCTAATATTCAAATTCATAACTGGGGGAATTTTGCCATAGCTCTGGTTGAATAAGAATAAAGATACTTAGATAACGTTTGAGATGAGACCCTCTCTGAGGTAAGTTACTTGCATTACCAATCGTATTACCATAATCCCTGAAGGAAATAATAATGATGAAATAAGGAGATTTGCTAGGGTTACTCAAAAGCACGAGTACTACGAGATACGTAGAAACAATGGCTTCCTCATCACGTTTGTGCAGGCAATACCGTAGGGCTAGGTATCTTATCTTTAACCCTCTCCCCTCAGCTCCTTGGCGGCGTCCTCTGGGTGCACGGTCACTATGAATACCCTTCCCCCCTTCTCCAGCCCTCCCCAAGTCGATATTACGGGTGTTAGCTCGACGTGCCAGTGGAACACCCCATTACCAAGTGCGTGTCTTGGCGGTATGTGTATCCATAGGTTGTAGGCGGGGTCGCCCAGTCTTTCCTTGATCACCGCGGTCAGCTTCTTGAAGGCCGCCGCGAATTCCTTCAGTTCCTCGCCACGCATGTTGAGGGGTGAGTCCACGTGCTTCTTAGGGGCTAGCCACACCTCGTAGGGCTGCCTGGGCGCCCACGCTGTGAAGGCCACGTAATTGCTTTCCTCGAACACTACGCGCCCGTCCTCCCTAGCCTTCCTGATCTCGGCGCAGAGCGGGCACTCCCTCCCCTTGAGCTTGGCTTCCTCGAACGCCCTTAACTCCTCGTCAATTAAAGGCATGGGGGCTTCGGAAGCGAATAACTGCATGTGTGGGTGAGGTATGCTCGCGCCTCCCCTAGCGCCGTAGTTCCTAATCACTATCGCGTACCTTATCCTCGCGTCGGTGGCGAGCACCTCGCGAACCCTCTTGAAGGTGGCCTCGAAGGTCAGGGTTAATTCGTCGAGGGGCGCTACGGGTGGTTGGGCGTCGTGGTTGGGGTTCTCAACGATCACTTCATGATACCCGTAAGCGTGCCTCTCACCGTCACCATCATGCGTTAATGCGGGGTACTTGTTCGGTATTATCCTGACGACCCAGTCCGTGAATCGCTCCGTCTCCTGCTCCCAGTCGTAGACAAGCCTGCCCTCAACCCTCCTTAAGGTGAGGGTGGCTGGCGGGGTCATGAACTCGTTGCCGGGGCAGAACGGGCAGGTCCCCTTCGCGGTTTGAACCTCGCTCGCGCGAAGGATCTTCGGCCTCCTCCCCCTCGCGGGGGAAATTATCGACGCTCTCCCAGGCACTATAGGGCAGTACCGGATCTCGGGGGTATCCCCACTCATGGATGTAGAGCACCATGTAGTGCTTCACGTGGGGGTTTAAAGAGTAACCACGGGCTTTTACGGCGTAAAGATATTTAATGCCCTACGCACGTACGTGAAGCCCTTTAACACCGGGAGCACCTTACACGGGGAGGTAAGGAGGTTTGAGGAGGGAATTAATGAGTGAGGAAGAGCTCAAGTCAATGCTCCTGAGAATGAGCGGCTCGGGGTACGGCACCTACAAGAGGCTGTACGGGGTCGCCGTGAGGTTTCGTGAGGGCTTCACCCTAAGAGTAACTAAGGTTCAGGGGGACCCGCACGCGCCCCCCTCGGTGGTTGAGGTTAGGGTGCCTAACCAAGTGCACCGGTTCCCGCACCACCTTCTCCACAAGCCCAACGTGATTCCCTTCACCGACTACTTAACGAGGGTTCTCCACAGGGTGACGAGGTCCCTTAGGAGGAAGTGCGGGCTAGGTAACAGCTGCTACTTAGGCATCCCTAAACCATCACCACGCATCCTGCCCCGCTCCTCCGTGGAGGTTGACGCTAACGACCACTCACTCATCATTAGGTTCTTCGCCGGGCTACCCGCCAGGGGTAGGAGGGTTGAGGGGCGGGAGGCTGCGAGGCTCCTAACGAGGGACGCGCGCACCATCATTCAGGCCTTGTTAAGGGTTAGGGAGGACTCCATGGACGGTGTTGAGGGCCACGTGAGGAACTACGTTAGGCAGGAGGAGCTTAGGGAGTGGCTGGTTAGGGAGGGTTACGCCTTCTTCGTTGGGGACGGCTCCATACTCCCTAGGAGGGCTTCCTTCAGTGAGGAACCAATGCGTGACGCCGTACCCTTCAAGTCACCGCCGGAGTTCAGGGTCAGGGTGAGGCTGCCCTGCGGCGACGTGGTTGAGGGGATGGCGGTCAAGTGCGGCGTAACCGTCATAACGGGCGGGGCTTACCACGGTAAGACCACCTTACTTGAGGCGATTCAGGAGGGGATATACGACCACGTCGCGGGTGACGGGCGTGAGTTAGTCGTATCCAGGCGCGGCACCGTACTCGTCAAGGCTGAGGATGGGCGGGTAGTGCACCACGTCGACATATCGTCCTTCATAAGGAACCTGCCCTCCGGCACCAGGACCGACGACTTCTCAAGCCTCGACGCCAGCGGCTCGACGAGCATGGCGGCATCAATAAGTGAGGCGGTGGAGGCCGGTGCTGAGGTAATGCTTCTCGACGAGGATACGAGCGCGACGAACCTCCTCTACAAGGACGTCTTCATGTCTAAGTTACTGAGCGATGACCCGATAAGAACCCTCTCCTCGCAGGTTCGGGACCTCAGCAGGGTGACGGGCGTGTCGGTAGTGGCGGTCGCGTCAGCCACCTCCACCCTCCTAGGTGAGGCGGACAACGCGCTACTCATGCGTAAGTACGTGCCGCGCGACGCCACCCGCGAGGCTAGGGAGGCTAGGGAGCACTCATCCACCCTACGCACCAAGTACTCGCCCCCAAGGCCGAGAACCTACGCGGGGGTTAAGGGCTTGGTGAAGGTTAAGGCAACGTCATTCAAGATCGTGGTCGAGTACGAGGACAGGCTGAAGTTTGAGTTGAACCTCAGGGATAACCCAAGGATAGTTGAGGAGGGGCAGGTCAGGCTAATAGCTCACGCCGTGAGTAAGTTAGCTAGGGTGCGTGAAGCTACCCCCGTGCGTGAACTCGTCAAGCGCATTAACTGGTCGCTCGAGCGTGAAGGATTCAGGGCCTTCGCCCCGACCACCCACGTCCCACCCGACCTTACGTGGGTTGACGGGCTGGACATTGTTTGGGTTCTCAACAGGTTGCCTAGGGCAGTATTCAAGCAGGTTTAAGTAGCTATGGACAATTCATTGTAATTTTCGCCGTCAGCCTCAGTAAGGTTTTTTACGTGTTCTCGTTATCAATTAGTCGATAACGCTACTCGGAGGCGAGTGATGTGGAGCCCGTGAAGCTAAGCATTAAGAGCACCTTACTAAGGGAGGTGATCACGGAGGGCCCTGACGGGGCCCTTAACTTCAGGACGTACTTAGCCGGTAGGTGGGTGTGGAAGGACGAGAACATAGTTGTGCGTAGCCCCATAGACTCAAGCGTGATTGCTAGGGTCCCTAAGCTCTCATGGAGCGACGTGGAGCCCGTGCTGAGTAGGGTGTACGGGAAGGGGAGATGGGCCGTTAGGGACACCCCCGGCGACAGGAGGTTAAGGGTGCTCTCCAGGATGGCTGACGTCATGGAGAGCGTTAAGGAGGACTTCGTTGAGGTACTGATGCTTAACGCGGGGAAGACCAGGAGGCACGCGGAGGGCGAGGTCAGGGCATGCATTGACAGGTTAAGGATAGCGGCGATGGACACCAGGAGGTTGGTCGGGGACTACATACCGGGTGACTGGAGCTCTCACACCCTAGAGAGTGAGGCGGTGATCAGGAGGGAGCCATACGGCATAGTGCTCGCGGTAATCCCGTTCAACTACCCACTATTCGACACGGTCAACAAGTTCGTCTACAGCGTCGTCGCCGGGAACGCCGTGATCATTAAGCCGCCCTCAGCCGACCCACTACCCTCAATACTGTTCGCGAGGGTCGCTGAGGTCGCGGGCTTCCCGAAGGAGGGGCTAGCGGTGGTGACGATGCCGGGCAGGGAATCAGGTAACCTCGTCGCCGACCCAAGGATAGGGGTGATAAGCCTAACCGGGAGCACCGAGACAGGGCTCAAGGTGCTCAGGCAGGCGGGGATCAAGCAGTACGTCATGGAGTTAGGCGGCGGGGACCCCGCCGTAGTGCTTGAGGACGCTGACCCGGACGTGGCGGCAGACAAGATCGTGGCGGGCATCGTAGGGTACAGCGGGCAGAGGTGCGACGCAATAAAACTAGTGCTCGCTGAGGGGAGAATCTACGAAGCGCTGAAAGCAAAGATCCTTGAGAAGCTCTCCAAGATCAAGGTAGGCGACCCACGTGAGGAAGGCGTCGTCATGGGTCCACTGATAGACTCCAGGACGGTCGACGAGATGCTTGAGGCGGTTCAGGAAGCCGTCAGCAAGGGCTGCAAGCTGCTTCACGGTGGGAAGAGGTTAGGGCCGACCTACGTCGAACCAACCCTACTGGAAGCCCCGAGCAAGGAGGTACTCAAGGAACTAACCCTCTACAGGGAGGAGGTCTTCGCCCCCGTAGCCATCATGGTGAAGGTAAGTAGCGTGGACGAGGCAATAGAGCTTGCTAACGGCAGGAGGTACGGTCTGGACGCCGCCATCTTCGGAAAGGACATCGACAAGATCAGGAAGCTAATCAGGTACTTAGAGGTCGGCGCCATCTACATCAACGAATACCCGAGACACGGCATAGGGTACTACCCCTTCGGCGGGAGGAAGGACTCAGGCATAGGCAGGGAAGGAATAGGGTACAGCATAGAGTACGTCACAGCCTACAAAACTATAGTCTACAACTACAAGGGGAAGGGCGTGTGGGAATACATATGACTTAACGAAGCACTAAACCAATACTTTCTCCTGCGTCCCCACCTTCATTACGTTCAAGTAAGCCCTACCCATTACCCGGTGGCGGGGCGCGTTGAGTATATATGGTGGCGTATATATGGTTCCACCGGCATATACCTGCGGGTCGATGAGGAATTGCTTATGAAGTTCACTGAGGTGGCTAGGGCTTTAGGCATGAGTAGGAGTGAAGCCATCAGGAAGGCTATGGAGATGTTCACAGCCGTTAATGAGGGAGGCCTAATGACTCCGAGGATGAGGGGCCTTAGTTAAGAGTAGGTTAACGCTGAGGGAGCTTGAAGAAGCTTACCTGTGTGTCTAGATGAGGATCTACGTGGGTTCCTCGGTCTTCCTGAAGCTACTGCTTGACGAGCCCAGCGCCGATAAGGCCTAGGAGATCCTAGAGGCTATTGAGGAGGGCAAGGCCCTAGGCTTCGTAACCCCGGTAGTGCTTGAGGAGGTGTCCTTCAAGCCCCTTTACGCCAAGGCCAGCGAGGCCCTAAACACTAAAGAACGTGTGGAGGATTAGGGAAGCCTTAAGCCACTTAAGACCTTCCAGGACTGCGTCGAACACATACTCACGAGGGGGCCTCGAGGTTGTGCGCGTCACGTACGAGGAGTGGCTCTAAGGGTGGGGGCGGAAACCATAGCGACATTCGACGAGAACCTCAAGGTAGTTAGAGAAAATTAATTTAGTTAGGCGTGTTATTCTTTCTAAGACGAAGCCTACCTCCTGCCGAGCAGTTTGGAAAGGAGCCCATGCTTTCTCCTAGCCGTTCTCTTCAGCGTACTCGCTGGTGGGGAAACATTGCAGGTCTTCTCAATAGATCTCACGATTAATGGGTTAGACACCTCGCAGAGCAGTATGTGCTTTATGTTGTTTTTCTCGAGCGACCCTAGGTGCCTCTCCATATTAGTAGTGTCGAGTTGCTTAACACCGTCATAGAGCGTCGTGTGCTTGAACACCACGCACGGTTTGCCCCCGTGGAAGAAAATATTGTAGGTCTCACCGGACTTGAGCGTCACGACTAACCTGAAAGCCTTATCTGTCCTGGTTGATGAAAGTTCTTTTGCCCTGTTAATGAAGGACGCCAGATTAGAGCCGTCCATGCTTAAGTCGATGGTTTTCGAGTGTATTACCATGTTTGCGAGGAACACCTCTGGTGACTCCCTAATGATATCGGGCGTCACGTTGTTAGCCAAAGTCAACATGCTAACAGGGTTCTCCCTGCCTTCACTTAGCTCGCCACCGACGCCCACTACTTCCTCGGATGGGCTGGGTCTTGGTTGCGGCGTTTCTGTGGCGTCGGGGTTAGCTATGGTTTCACTGTCCTCGTCGCCAGCGTTCCTGCTTGTCTGCGATAGCAGGTCCTCAAGGCGCAAGGCATTGTTGACCTGTGTGTTCGGTGCCGTGCTAACGTCTAGCTCTAGGGCGGCCTTGCTGAGCTTCATTATTTCTACGTACCCCTTACTCGGTACTTCGTTAAGTAATTCCTTCAGCGCCTCCACGGCTTCATTACCCGTGTGCTCGGTACCGCAGTCAACACACGCAGTAATGATTACCCCGTTCTCTAGGTCCATGGCGAATTCACAGTCCCCTCTAGGAAGGCTGACTATGCCTTCAATTCTGCCCGTTAGGTTACCTCCTACCTCACTTACGGCGCTCCTCAGCATGTCCTGCAGGCTTGAGTCCCCGCTTGGCGTCAGTAGTTTTAAGCTCGTTCCACGGGCTATGAACCTGCACGGCATTAACGCTCAACCTCTCCTACATTGATTCACCTCCTTCACCCTTACCCTGCTCGGTGAAGGAGAACGAACTTGCTACGGATCCCGAAGCAAGCCTCTCGAGTACCCTTGCGGGCCTCCCTGACGAGTCTATCACGGCTGAGCATGCAGGGCATCTCCTAAACCTTATGACCTCCCCACAGAACGGGCATACTGTTGTGGTGAAGGGTAGTTTCTTACCGCAGTTTGGGCAGGTTATTACCGTGTATTTTAAGCTGTTCCCGCACTTCCCGCACTTAGGTGCGTTTGAGGTTAGTGAAGACGCTACCGAGTAACCCGTGCCCCTAGCGACTACCGCGGTGACGTACGTTGACCCATCTATCTTATGTACCACAACATCTCGTGACCCGACAATAACTAGCGTGTCGGCATTATCGCAGAGCCTGCTCAACAACCGTGACTTGATTATCCCTTCGCCAGCGCCACCGAGCTCCTCACCGACATCCTCGCTAACACCATAAAAAAGTAGGGGGAGCCCGTCACTTGTTATTACGTAAAGACTCGTGACGTCAAGCACACTCAAGTATTTTGACACCACGTTTGCCGCGCCACGCAAGACCGCCAATATGTGCACCCCATCATTAGCCTGTTAAAAATTGTTTGATAGTTAAGCTCGTTTCTACCCTTATTAACCCTCTATGGTTGTTGCTAAGCTCTCTTACCCTACTATGGCCCTTATCTTATCTCTTTGCCTTTTAATCTCGTTTCTTATCATGCCTACAAGCGCTGTCTTATCGGCAACGACTAACACGAAGTTCTCACCTATATCGCCAACGAGTACTCGCCCGTTAGCGTACTCCAGCGCTATTATGTCGGTGTTACCTAAGTCGAAGTCAGCACCTAACTTGCTAGCAACGCTAACTATTTGGCTGACCGCGGCAGCTATTTCCTCAGTACTCACGTCCTTACTTGGGACTACGGCATCAAGAACTAACCCATCCTTGGACACGACTATTGCGCCCTTAACCCCCTCAATCCTAGTTATGTCCGTAAGTATTCTTTTGAGGGCCTGTGACATGAGTTCTCACCCTTATTCCACATTTTTGTCTAAATATAAATACTTATCCGTGCCTTCTCTAACTTCTCTACACTAAATTTAAAAGAGATTCAATATTCCTCTGTATGGAAATTCCATAGTTACAATGTCTTACGCTTCAATACATCCTATATAGTAATCTCATGAAATTACCTTTATTCATTAATTCATTTTATTCTCTATTTCCTAGACGAAACTCCCTGTATTTACGTCCTTTCAGGTGTTCACCATATAGAATTAATGAGTTCCCTAATTCCTTTGGTACATTCCTCAACGCGTGAGAGCACTTCATGCAGCGCTCTCATAGCAGCGGGATTGAGTGAAGCGCTAGGGTCAGCTCAGCGATTATTGGTGGGAGCATCGTTGCGCAGGCACTCATAAACTACGTTCGGTGAGGTAACCGCACCTAGTTTTTAATTCGTCTCGCTAGGGAAGTGCTGGGGGGATTTGCCTGTCCTTACCTCTCAGGGTTAAGTGTGAGGAGGTTCTCGGTGGGGTGCTTAAGTTACTTAGCTCTACCTACGGCGTTAACTGCGACCTCAGCTGTGAGGAGTTGCTTGAATACTTAAGCGGACCAACATACGAGGAGGACACCGTGGGCATGGATGAGGTGTTCAGCAATGAACTCCTCCTACTCCACGAGGTTGCTGAGGCCTGCACCCTCAAGTTAATGGGGTACGGGATAGGGGCGGGCACCGTCGTGAAGGCATACCCGCACACGTACTCAGCGCACCTGAAAGCCATGGATATAGAGCTGAGCGAAGCGCTTAGGAGGAGTAACACCAAGCACATCAAGAGGAGATGCGGGGATCTACGGTCATACCTGAGTGACCCGCACCTACCGAGCGGCCTAGTGGGTGTGGTTCAGGAACTCGTAATTAAGTACTGTCAGGAGGGCCTTCGCTGAAAACAGGTTTGCTTAGCCCCCGTCCTAGGGATGATTACTGGTGTGCCGTTACCGTCCCTAATTACCTCCACGCTGACCTCGTAGAGTTCCTCGATTAAGTCCGCCGTGACGCCGTTTGGGTTGCCGCAGTAGGTTATGGTTCCTTTCTTCAGCGCTATGATCTTGTCTGAGTACCTTATGGCTAGGTTGACGTCATGCATCGCCATTAGGGTAGCTACTTCCTTAGCCCTGCTTAACCCCCTGATTAGTTCCAGCACGCTGACCTGGTGTTTTAGGTCTAAGTGGTTTGTTGGTTCGTCCAGTAGGAGTACCTTCGGTCTCTGCGCTAGTGCCCTCGCTATCAGCGCCTTCCTCCACTCCCCACCGCTTAGTTCGGACACCCTCCTTAGGGCTAGGTCCCGTAGCCCGAGTTCCTCCAGCACCTCCTCAGCCACCCTCAGGTCCTCCTTGCCGTAGGTTCTGCTCACGTAGGGCTTCCTGCCTAGGAGGACGAACTCCAGCACCGTGAGGGGGGCTGCGGGCGCCTCTACTTGAGGGGTGTACGCGATTAGCTTGGCTCTCTCGACTCCCCGCATCTTAGCTACGTCGCCGTGGGGGTCGATGAGGACCGCGCCCTTAACGGGCTTCAGCAGGTTTAGGACGCACTTCAGTAGCGTGGTCTTCCCCGCCCCATTCGGGCCTATGATGCTGACTACCTCCCCCTCCCTAACCTCGAGGGTTACATCCCTTAACGCCTCCACGCTCCCGTACCTGAAGGTCACGCCGCAGATCCTTAGGGTCACCAAAACCTAGCACCCCTCCTCAGCAGTAGGTGGAGGAAGAGAGGCACGCCCATGAACGCCGTTAGGACACCCACAGGCAGGATTAGGGGTGAGAGGACCGTGCGTGCGAGCGTGTCAGCGCCTAGGAGAAGCGACGCCCCCGTGAGGGCGGAGGCGGGTATTAGGTAGCGGTGGTCCGCGCCCACAAGGAACCTCGCTATGTGCGGGGCTAGCAGGCCGATGAAGCCTATCACCCCGACGAACGCGACGGGCGTCGCCGTCAGGAGTGAAGCCATGGCTAGGGTGGCGGCCCTCACGCGCTTAACGTTAACGCCTAAGCTGTGCGCGACGTCATCCTCAAGCATGAGGGCGTTGTAGTTCATGCTCATGAGCATCGCCACCGTGAAGCACGCCGCGAACACCGCGACCGTGGCCTCGACGTCCAGCCAGCCCGCCTTACCTAGGTCGCCGAACATCCAGAACACTAGGGCAGCTATCTGCTGCGACGTCCCGAAGTACTGGAGGAGGGAAGTGGCGGCCGAGAAGAGGTAAGTCATGGATATGCCTGCGAGGATCGTGACGCCGGGGGTCGCCCCCTTAATCAGGGCTAGGGCGGAGACCATTGCCGCGCACAGTACCGAGAAGACGAAGGCATTCGCAACAACCGCGTACGGGTTAGTGTAGATGAAGTACTCGCCGAACCACCCGACCACCCCAGCACCGAGTATGATGGCTAGGGCAGCGCCGAACGCAGCTGAAGCCGACACACCGACGGTGTACGGAGACGCTAGAGGGTTCCTCAACGCCGACTGAAGCAACGTGCCCGCAACCCCGAAGCAGGCCCCGGTCACGACCCCCATCAGCACCCTAGGCAACCTCAACTCAACAACTATCCTCATCAAGTCCTGAGGTACTGGGGGAGCCCCAACCGGTAGGATTAGGTGGGCTAGGAGGCGGGCGGCGCTGGCGAAGGTTAAGCTGGCGGTCCCCACGGAGAGTGAGGTGATCGTGAGTAGCGTTAGTAGCGTGGCCAGCCCGGTGAGGGCCGCTACCCTACGCCTAGTTAGTGAAGCGTACGCCCCTTCCCGCCTCCCGCGCCCACCGCTCATAGGCCGCCCTCAACACTGAACCCTAACTCCTTAGCCGCCCTCGTGACCTCCCCTAAGTTATCCACAACTATCGCGTCGCCAGCTAACCTCCTGACCTTCGATGCGAATATCCTGCTGTGTCCCCACGGCCTGAAGGACTTCGTTACGGGGTAAGCATGCATTATTAGGTTAGCGCCAGCCATTAACCCCTCAACGGTGTGGGCACCGCTTAACCACACGTCCCTGAGCATTAGGCGCGCCACGGCCCTCAACTTAAGGGTCTCCACCACGGACCCCGGCTCCATGCCCTGCACGGGCGAGCCCCACGTAGGCCTGAACGGGTGTATCTCCAGTATCCTGAAGTGCTTTAGGGACCTAACGAACTCGAGGAACGCCACCCACTCCCCGTACGGCGGTGCCTCACTACCCCCTAGGCCCAGACCCACCATTAGGGTGGTGTCGGTGGGTATCCCCAGCCTGTCTGCCTCCACCAGTATCTCCACCCGCTTACGTAAGTCGGACCCGGGTCTGAGGGCCTTGTACGTCGCGTGGTTCATGCTCTCTAGGTTGCTCGTTATCCCCTCCACGAGCGGGGCGAGTAACGCAACGTCCTCCGGGGCGAAGGACACGTTAGTCACCCATATACCTACCCGTGGCGCGGCGTGCTTAGCCACCCTAAGCTTATGCAGGGTGTAGTCCCTGCCGAAGGGGCCGGCGTACGTCCCGCCACCTAGCTCAGCCCTCCTCAGACCCGCTTCCTGGATCGCCCTCATGCCCGCCTCCAGTTCCTCGTCGCTCAGTACGTCGCCCCACGAGAACAGCCTCGGGTTAGCCCACCTGAAGCAGTACTTACATGTTGGGTTAGTCGTGCAGGGGGTTATGCTGCACACGAACCCCATTAACTTAACCTCGGTGCCTACCTCCTCGTCCCTAACCCTGCTCGCGGCCCTCATCAAGTCATGGAGGGATCCCCAGTTCCTCACCTTCTTCAGGAGGGTTAATGCCTCATCCCTCCCTAACCCGTCCTTCACGGCGTGCTTGAGTATCGCGGTGTAATCAGCCATCGGGACTCACCTTGAGGTGGTGGAGGGAGGCTCGACCTCGGGCTCCATCCCCGCCTCCTTAATGATCCTGGTGATTAGGGGTAGGTAGTTGATGAGGATTAATTCGCCGTTAGTTATGACCTTAGTCTCCGCCGGCGATATGCTTGGGCGTAGCCAGGTCCTCGACTTCGTTACGAGCACGCTTAAGTGAACCTCCCTGTTCCCGCCCGCCATTGCCCTGAGGGGGATTAGGCGGTGGTCGTTCATTATGCCTCCGAAGCCTAGGTCGACGTCCCTGAGCACCGCCCTCGCTAGGGCCCCGACCTTAAGGGCCTCCATTACGGAGCCTGCCGGGGTCGACTCCATGGGCGTGCCTTTAATGGGTCTGAGCACGGTTATGGCTACCCTCCCCAGGTTCCTTATGTTCTCCTTGAGCCAGAAGATGTGGTTCACGTAGTCCTCGTACGTGCTCCCTATACCAACCATGATCGTTGTTGAGAGCCTTAGACCCGCCGCGTCGATGGTCTTGGCTAGGGCTATCCTGGCGTTCAGGTCGTCGCCGGGCTTCACCTCCCTGAAGACCTCCCTATTCATTGTTTCGAAGTTGCTGCTCACCTCAGCGACGCCTAACTCCTTAAGCTTCAGTAGGTTCTCCCTCGTTAGGGCGGGCCCCACGTTAACCCTTATGAGGAGGTTGGGGGCTACCTCCTTAATGATCCTCACCGCGTTAATTACCGCCTCTCCAGCACCTCCCCATGGCGTACCGCCCCCTATCTCGAGCCTCTTGATCCCTGTCTCGGCGACGCGCTCCGCACCCCACCTGATCTCCTCAGGTGTCAGTAGTTCCCGCTCCGTCCCGGCTGACCTCCTGCAGTACTTGCATGGTGGGTTGGTGGTGCACTTAGTTATTGGGGACATGAACGCCTCGAGCTTATATGTCCTCCCAACGCACTCGTCCCTCACCTCACTGGCTACGCTCATAAGCTTCATTAGGTCTGAGTAGTCCCTCACCTTCTTGAGGAGCTCCAGCGCCCCAGGCTTGTCCAGGGTTCCTTCCCTCGCCTCCCTCAGGAGGGTGCTGAGTTCACTCATGCTTGACCACCGGTTGAGCTACTCTTCCATGGTTCGGGGTAGAACCATATCCCCTTGTAGGGCACGCCTAACCACTTCTCGAAGTACTCCTTCTGTATTTGGTCTGGGTCAATGCCCTTCATTAGGTTGGGGTACGCGGCCTTCGCTAGGTAGTACGCACCTATGACTGACCTGAAGCTCCCGAGCATTACGTAGTGCATTACGTAGACGTGGTGTTCCTTAACGGCGTTCACGTCCTTCAGGGCGGGGTCGTTGAGGACGTTCTGGATCATGGCTTGGGCTAGGGCGGTCGTGTTCTTCGTGTACCCTACCCAGTTGTCTGACCAGTCACCGATGATTATTATGTCGGGGTTCTCCTCAGCCACGAACTCCTCATCCACCTCCCCATGAGCCCTCAGCCTGCTTGCCGCTATGTTAACCATGTTGAGCCTGTCGAGTATGTAGTTCCACTTCGCTAACTGCCCCCACGTGTGTAGGGGTAGCTTCTTGGACGGCGCGAAGCCCATCCCCACGAATACCTTGAGCTTGGGCTTACCCTTGAGGGGGGCTAGCCTCTGCTCGAGCTCGGCCCACTTCTGGTTCCACCACTTGAGGGCGGCCTCAGCCCTCTCCTCCTTCCCGAGGATCTTGCCCAGTATTTTGAGGGTTTGAGGTATTTTCGCCGGGTCTATGCTTATGACGACGCACTTGATCCCGATCTTGTTGAGCTTATCGATTATCTTGCCTACCGGGCCCACGTCCATCATTATGACTACGTCGGGCTTGAGCTTCATGAGTAGCTCGTAGTTAAGGCCCCTAAACTGACTGCCCGTGACCGGCTTGTCCGCCATTAAGGGGAAGTAACCTCTCGTCTTGATGCTTGGCTCTATCCCGACGACCTTATCCGCCGCGCCGAGTAGCTGCACTAGCTCAGCCACCTCATCGTCCGTCACGACCACCCTCTGCGCTACGTGGGGTAGCGTGACTTTCCTGCCGAGCGCGTCCACCACCGTTATGCCTCCGTTGCTTTCCTGCGTTGTTGTTGGTGATGTGGTGCTTGATCGCGTGGTTGTGGAGGTAGTGGTGGTTGTTGCCGTGGTTTGCGTTGTTTGGGGTTGCTGTGTTGAGAGGTAGAGCTTAAGTACGCCGACCGCTAGTAGGGCTATGATTATGAGTGCGGCTATCCCGAGCATTAACCCTTTCCGCATGGGTACACCGATTAACGGTGGTGAGTGCACCCTTAAAAACGCTGTGGGGACACCGTTTAAAGACGTGAACGCAAGATAACTTCCAGAGGATGGTGCCCGTGCCCGACCCCGGCCTCCTAATGATTGGTTTGATGCTCATAATCACGGGCATCATAATGATCGTCATGGGTTACTTAGCCGAGGCCTCGGCCCGGAGGGCCCGCTACCCGGGAGAGGAGTCCGAGAGCCCTAGAGTGAGTGGCGGCGGGGTCGTGATAATAGGGCCCATACCGATAATCTTCGGGAGCGACAAGAAAGCAGCCCTAATAGCGGCCGCGGTGGGGGCTGCCCTCACCGTCCTAGCGCTAATCACGTTCCTCCTCGCGAACTGGGGGGTGTGGAGGCCTTGAACGCGCTGAAGGTCTTCGGGCTGATCCTCATCTTAATAGGGTTATGGCTCGTGAGCCTCTCCTTCCTAACACAGCCTCCCGGAGGTTGGGGACTCACGACCACGACCGCCCCCCAGCAACCCCAGCCCTCCAGCGGCGGGGGCTTCGCCGGGTGCGTCGTGATCTTCTTCATCCCAATATGCTTCTCAGGCAACTCCGCGCCCGGCTGGTTCATCGCGTTAAGCGTGGGCGTGTTCATCGCGTTCTTCCTGATATTCATACTCCTCGTCATCAGGATGTTCAGGGCTGTGGGTCAGGCCCCCCAAGCACCTCCCTACGCTTAAGCCCGCTTACCGCTGAAGCGTGAGTGTTTCCCCGCCAGCGTTAATGCCTTCTTTAAATGTTTAATCACTTTAAAGGCACGCCTTATTTACCTTAAATTAAATAATACACGGTGGGTCGGTTGGTTAGGGAGGATCTGAAGCCCTTCTTCTTCCCTGAGTCCGTGGCTGTCGTCGGAGCTTCTAGGAAGCCCGGTAAGGTCGGGCACGAGCTCCTCAGGAACCTCATGAGGTTCTATAAGGGCAGGATATACCCCATCAACCCAAAGGCGGAGGAGGTCCTCGGGCTTAAGGCGTACCCCTCCATCAAGGCACTGCCTGAGACCCCTGACCTAGCAGTGATAGTTGTTCCGGCACCCGCAGTGCCTCAGGCGGCAGAGGAGGCTGGTGAGGCCGGGGTCAAGGCAATCATAGTGATTTCCGGCGGGTTCAAGGAGGTCGGGCCCGAGGGCGCGGAGCTCGAGAGGAGATTGGTTGAGGTGGTCAGGAAGTACGGGATGAGGCTCATAGGCCCTAACTGTGTGGGCGTGTACGTCCCTAAGTCCGGGATCAACACGGTGTTCCTTCCCGCGGAGAGGCAGGGCTTCCCACCCCACGGCGGCATAGCCTTCATATCGCAGTCAGGAGCGTTCGGCGCGGCCGTCCTTGACTGGGCGGCGATGAGGGGCGTCGGGATGAGTAAGTTCGTGAGCTACGGGAATAAGGCTGACGTCGACGACGACGACCTCCTCGAGTACCTTAGGGAGGACCCGGACACCCGAGTCATAACGATGTACGTCGAGGGCGTTGAGGACGGGCGCTCCTTCATGAAGGCTTTGAAGGAGACCACGCCAGTCAAGCCAGTGATAGTGCTTAAGTCCGGGAGAACGGAGGCCGGGGCTAGGGCAGCGTCATCACACACTGGCAGCCTAGCGGGGAGCGACGCCGTCTACTCAGCGGCGTTCAAGCAGTCCGGAGCCATAAGGGCTTACGGCATGGAGGACCTCTTCGACATAGCGATGGCGTTCGACAAGCAACCGCCAGCGGCCGGCGACAGGGTGGCGGTCCTCACCGTGGGTGGGGGCTCGGGAGTGATGACTACGGACGCCCTCTCCGACCTAGGGCTTAAGGTACCTAGGCTAAGCGACGAGACCGTGGCTAAGCTCAGGAAGGTCCTCCTACCCATAGCGTCCCCCTACAACCCCGTCGACGTGACCGGCTCGGCGAGGGACGAGCACCTCATACAGGCGGCCGAGATACTGATGAGGTCCGGCGAGGTAGACGTGATCGTGTGGCTCCCCTACTACATGGTCCCCGGCATATCACCCAACCTGAACAAGGAGTTCATCAAGGTAGTGAAGGAGGTTAACGAGGAGCTCGACAAGCCAATACCGATCATAGGCGTCGCCACCGGCGGCGAGTACACTTGGAGGTACGCGAAGGAAGCCGAGGCGATGGGCATACCCATGTACCTATCGCCCGAACGCGCCGCACTGGCCGTTAAGGCACTCGTAGATTACGGCAGGTGGCTGAAACTACACGGGACCTACGAGGAATACCTAAGCAGGTTCTACTCAAGCATGGGGAAGTAAGGAACCCATTTTTGGACCCAACAACCAGCGCTTAAGGCGCCCCACGGGATGTGCTGGGGGGTAGGGCCTCAAAGTAAGCCACGGGCATCCTAAGCACTCCATGGCTGGTCACGTAACTCATTTCCGTGTTCCCCACGTAGATCGTCACGGGCTCCCTCCCCTTATTACTGATTGAACCGATCAGGCGCGGGCCAAACCCATCCTGAATTATGAGGGTGGGGGACGATAGCGTCAGTATGGGGGCCAGCCACGCGTACTTCACGCTGACGTTAGCCAGCACCGCCGCTAGGAAAGCCCCCACGGGAGTAACCACCTCTTGGTCATGGGCGGTGTACCGTAGCGCCTTAAACACGAAGTTGATTATGAACCTCTCGCCAGGGTCTAGCTTCCCGTCACCGAGGTACATGTTCCCCGGAACGACGATCTTCTCGAGGCGGGCGTGGCTTAGCAGCACCTTTAGCTCCTTCGGGAAGCCCCGCCCTAACTGGGGCTCGCCCCTCGCTGCATCCATCATTATCATTCCTGAAGGGTCGGTCAGCACCTCACTCACGTACTCGACGACCCTCTCCCTACCTGTTGGTAGGCATGCCGCGTAACCTGCCGGGGTGGGGGCGCACACCCATTCCTCCTGGTACTCAGCCACGGCCCTACCCTTGATCCACACGTAAGTTACTTGACCGGGGGGTACGGGGCTGTAGGCGCCTCCAGCCACGACGTGGTGGAGGGACGCGGCTAGCGAGGGTCCAGCAACCATGAGGGTTAGTCCATGCGGTGCCCGTGACTTGCTGATGCTCTCGGACGCTCCCCTCAGGTCGTACCCTACGGCGGTGACCATGCCGGCAATGCCGTGCGGGTGCGTTGAGACGTCAATGTCTAGGGTTGTTGAAGTGTTGCGGGGGTTGCGGAGTATCAGTATCGGTAGCTTAGCGTACCTGCTTCCCGTGTAGTTCTCGGGCGCTACGTAGAGCACCCTCCTCCACACGTACCAAGTGAGGGGTTCTGGGGTCCCTGCCGTTGCGTGGCGAGTACCAAGCGCTCTTGAGTGCCGCAGCACCCCACCCGGCGGAGTAACGGTCACGGTCACCCAAGCCCGCAGCACCCTAGTCCCCGCGAGTTCCGATGGGTCGTAGTTCACGGTAGCCGTTCCTGACGCGAGTAGCTCCCCATCATCGTTGATGACCCAGCAATCCACGACTACGGCAGGGAACATGTAGTTGCTCTCCCTAACCCACCTCAGAACCACCTTCTCGATCCTCTCGTAAGGTATGAAGACCGTGGGGCCCCCTAACACGCCGGCGAACACCGTCTCCATAGGGCCGTCCGGGGTTGTTAGGCTGACCTGGACAGCCACGTACGCGCCGCTAACCTCCCTGCCGGCCGGGTCCGTAGGTACTAAGGTTAGGTACAGGCCGGGCGCCCCTGACGGCACCGACTTAAGTAGTGGGGGCGTGAACAGTGAGGCAACGACCACGGCGACAATCAGGAACCTGATGACGCGGTACCCGCTCCTCAACCACGCACCGACCTCATCTAACGTAAGAGAAGAAGAGGAATAAAAAGAAATCCCCGAGCATCAGGGGGTGGGGTCCCTCAACCACGCCCGCTTAACGCGTCGGCTACTAAGCCCGCTGTCAGGATCGCCGCGGACACTAGGAGCACTACGGCGGAGTACGGTATCCCGGCTATCGGGACCACTAACGCCTTCTTGCCCCCAACAATCACGGCGTGTGTTAGGGCTATCGCGAACCCAACCACTAACGCGGTAATCGCCGCCGCCCTCGAGTACTTCCCTAACCTCTTGTGGAGTAGCCATGCCGCGAAGGTTATGGGGGCTAGCGGGAGTAGCATGACTGAGGAGAGCACGGATAGCTCCACAATGAAGCCGGGCCTGAACACCGCGACCGTCGCCGCAATCAGTGTTAGGGCGACCGCGGCCCCCCTACCTACGTTGATTAGCGTCCTGTCACTCGCCCCCTTCCTTACTGATGCGTAGAGGTCCCTCGCCGCGGCCGTGGCGAGCGTGAGTATTATTGAGTCGGCCGTGGATACGGCGGCGGCGACTATCGACACGAAGACTATCGCGGAGAGCCATGCGGGGGCGTGGGCGAGTAGGGTTGGGGTGACGGCGTCCCTGTCCTTAATGAAGGGCAGGGCGCCCGTGGCGGTTAGGGCTCTCCCCATGAGCCCCGCCATCGTGACTATGATGGTGTAGGTTAGGCCGAAGACCGCGAATAGGGCTATCATGCGTGTTAGGGCGGACTTACTTCTCGGCGTGTACAGCCTCTGCACTACCTGCGGGTTGGTTACGGCGAAGAAGAGCCACGGTATGGTGTAGGACACGAATATCATGGGGGTCCACACCTTACCCGTGCTCAGCAAGCCCTCCTTACCTAGGACCGCTAGGGACGAGGCGAGCTTGTCGGGGCTCCCGAAGCCCCAGGTGAAGAGCCACACTATGAAGCCTAACGCCGCGGTAATCATCCATAGGCCTTGGAAGGTGTCGGTGGCGGCGACGGACCACATCCCGCCTAGGTAGACCCACAGCGCGATCGTGGCTACGGCTAAGCACACGCCCGCTAAGTAGGCTGACTCGCTACCCCCTCCGAGGACCTGGACTATTATCCCTATCCCTATGACTTGAGCGGCGGTGTACGGTATTAGGGCGGCCAAGTACACCGCGGCCGTGACCGGGCCTAACGTCCTAGAGCCGTAGAGGTCGGAGAGCATCTCCGCCGGGCTAACCCACCCCCTCTCACGCACTAAGCCCCACACCTTAGGGGCTAGGAGGGCGAGTATCGAGACCGTGGCTAGGAGGTACGTGAGTTCGAAGCCGAAGGCACCCACGCCCGTGACGTACGTTAGCCCCACTAACCCCACCATCATGAAGGCGGAGTACGTGGTGGCGGCGTAAGTCATCGCGGCAAGGAACCCGCCTAGCCTGTACCCGGCCACGAAGTAGTCCCTGCTAGTCCCCACCCCGGCCCTCCTCGAGATGAGGGCTAAGGCGGTTCCGGCGACGAAGTAGGCGATTAGGGCCACTATGAACGCCGTTAGGGACGCGTCCACGAGTCATCACCCCCGAACCTCACGTAAGCGTAGGAAACGATGATGTGGGTCACCGCGAGCAGCGCCCAGAACGCGTAGAGCTCCATCCCCTTAACCCCTGCTAGGAGGGTGTAGGGGATCACGTAAGCCAGCGCGAGCACGAGTAAGGACCACGCGAGGTACAGTAGCTTCCTCCCGATACCCACGGGCGGCACCCCAACCATGATTAGGTGAGGATCGCTTTAAGGCAAGCTATTTATGCAATAATTGCATTTAACCACGGTTAAAATGCAAATAATGCCGGTAAGACGCGTGGTCCTGACCGCGGGTAAGGGGTTAGGTTCGAGGGTAGCGGCAATAGTTAAGCTGTTAGCGGCAACCGGGATTCGGGCGGAGGTGCTGACGAGGCCCTTAAGCTCCGTCAAGCCCGAGGACTTAGGGGGCGTCGACGCGTTAGTGATTATCGGCACGGACAGCGACGTCCTCAAAGCAACACATCAAGCGGTGGCGGAGGCCCTCCCAATACTGCCGGTCTCTCCCCCAGGGTACTCCACGTTCTTCGCCTCAACCGACTGGGAGGGCCTCAAGGAAGCCGCCGAGAGGCTAGCGCGCGGGGAGTACGTGCTGAGGCCCTACACAAGGATAGAGGCCATCGTGAACGGGGAGGCCGTCACCAGGGCGCTCAACGAGGTAGCGGTCTTCCCCTCAAGAAGCGCTGCGGTGATGGAGTACGACCTATTCGTGAATAAGGAGTTCGTGTGGAGGGACAAGGCGGACGGCGTCCTAGTCGCGACGCCCGCTGGCTCCACCGCGTACGCGTTCTCCGTCGGGGGCCCCATAGTGATGCCCCACTCGAAGGTGCTGGAGGTGGTCCCGGTGAACCCCGTCAACCCGCTGAGGAGGGCGTTAATCATACCTGAGGACGCCGAAGTAACCATAACGAACATAACCAGCAGGTACGTCGTGGAGGTCATTGCGGATGGGGTCGAGCGCGTGAAGGTGAAGGAGGAGGTGAGGGTGGTTAAGGCCCCCTCACCAGTAACCTTCATAAGGTTCGGGGGAGGCCTAAGCGACGTAATCGAAAGGAAGGTGAGGGTCGTAACGGGGGAGGTCAAGGACCTGCCGCCCAGCGCCAAGTACGTCCTCAAAATGCTCAAGGTGTACGGCCCCGCATCAACGAAGGAACTACTCACCCTCACGGGACTCCCGGAAAGGACCGTCAGACACGCCCTCTCAGTCCTCCTCAAGAGGGGGTTGGTGAGGAGGGTCACCGACCTGAGGGACTTGAGGAAACGCGTGTACAGGGCTGTTTGAGGGTGTTTGTATCTTAAATTCCTTATCTCCTTGAGGCCCCTTAACACCCGTGAGGGAAGGTTATTAGCTTGGTTTTAAACTATATTTACTTGGGTGATTACCGTGGTCGAGAGGATTAAAACCGGGATACCCGGGATGGACGAGCTCCTCTACGGAGGCATACCTAAGAGGAACATAGTGTTGCTCTCCGGCGGGCCCGGCACCGGCAAAACGATATTCAGCCAGCAGTACGTCTACTACGGCCTACTCCATGGCGAGCCAGCGGTTTACGTGGCGCTTGAGGAGCACCCCGTCCAGGTAAGGAGGAACATGGCTGAGTTCGGCTGGGACGTGAGGAGGTTCGAGGAGGAAGGGCTCTTCGCGATAGTGGACGCGTTCACCGGAGGCATCGGTGAGGCGGCGAAGAGGGAGCGCTACGTGGTAACGAGCGTAGACGACTTCGGTGAATTCATAGACGTGGTGAAGCAGGCGCTGAGGGACACGAGGGCCGTGAGGGCGGTGGTGGACTCAGTCTCAACCCTATACATAACTAAGCCAGCCGTAGCTAGGGGAGTCCTAATGAACCTCAAGAGGGTTTTAGCGGGCCTCGGCGCGACAGCAATACTCGTCTCACAGGTAAGCGTGACTGAGCGGGGCTTCGGAGGGCCCGGCGTCGAGCACGCCGTCGACGGCATAATAAGGCTAGACCTGGACGAGGTCGAGGGCGAGCTGAAGCGCTCACTAATAGTGTGGAAGATGAGGGGCACGAAGCACGACATGCGCAGGCACCCCTTCGAGATAACCGACAAGGGAATCAGGGTATTCCCGGACAAGGTAGTGAGGATAACAAGGTCCGGCTACAGGGAGGAGTGAGGTTAAGGTAAAAGAACCCCAACTAATTTCTTCCTCGACGCAACGCGGGCTCACTTAACGTTAGGTTGAGGGCGCTACCGGCTCCCCCGCCTCACGCCCTGGGCCCCCGCACGCCGCCCTCACCTTGCTCA